>Ga0209309_10000132_pt1 | contig 101387 bp, 82 predicted proteins | sample COGITO_mtgs_1204_2_FD_184807 | JGI IMG/M metagenome (GOLD analysis project Ga0209309, IMG submission 184807) | Pelagic marine microbial communities from North Sea - COGITO_mtgs_120412 (SPAdes) (version 2) | ecosystem: Environmental > Aquatic > Marine > Epipelagic ... | reverse complement strand
TTTGAATTATTAGGCAAAGGAATATATTATTCCTTTAATTATGAAAGAGAAATTTATAGAATTGATGAAAAATTAGCTTTTAATGGAAGTGTAGGTTTTTCCATTCTACCTGGCTTCACTGATATTGAAAAATCAAAAGACCGTCTTTTTCCATTTGAAATAAATGCTAAATACAGTTTTGGTCAGCACCATGTTGTACTGGGATACGGAACAACTTTATGGAAGTACAAAGTCTTGGATATTAAAATTGATAATTCCAACATTGGCTCTGCACCTGCCTTGCCTACACTAAGGGAGATGGAAGAATGGTTTGCGCATATAGTGGTAGAGTACCGTTATCAAAACCCAGATGGAGGATTTATGGCAAAAGCCGGAATCAGCCCACTTTATTTTGACTACATGGCACATTCCGCTTTTAGCAAAAGCACAAATGCTCAGTTTTCTATTAACCTAGGAATTGGATACAGTTTTTAATAATTTCAGCTTTAATGATATATAAAATGAAGAAGAATACGATCAATTTACTTTCCGGAACCATTTTGGTTTTTTCGATTGTTTTATCTGGTGCTTGTAAAAAGGTTGAAGTTGTTGATGAAAAAGTTGGCGGATGTTTTGATACTGACTCCCCGATGCATGATGCTAGTATTGATTACGACGACGGGACATGCCAATATGCATATATCGACCTGTATGAGCTTACTAATCATCCTGATCAAGATCCAGCGAATAGCGGACAAGACTGGGACATTATTGCAGTTGGGAATGCTAGAAGACCTGATGTACTTCTAACTATTACCAATCAACTTACGGGAGAAATTTTATTTGAAGGCCCTGAAACAGGAGACATCGACCCAAGTTCAACACCATCATGGTCTGCTCCATATCAAGAGCAATTATTCAATCATAATTACGTATGGACATTATACGACAATGATGTTAGTGGTTCTGAATTAATGGCTTCAGGAGTTTTTAACCCTATTGAATTAGCCAATAGCGGAACCATTCAATTTGGAGATGTCAATTCGCTACAAGACACCACACTAGTCACAATGTTTTACACCTTGAAATAAACTCTTTTAAGAAAATGGCTAACCCATTTCAGGAAATAAGAAATAAGCAACAATTTTATTTCGAAAATACCTTGCGAAAAAGCGCACTTTTTGAACGCAAGCAGAAGCTGAAAAAAGTAAAAAAGTGGATCAGAGCAAATGAAAGTCATATTATAAAAGCATTGTATGATGATTTCAAAAAATCTCCTGAAGAAGTCCGAATAGCAGAAATAAAACCTGTAATTTCTGAAATCAATGATGCGTTAAAAAACTTAAGAGATTGGGCGGCACCGCAAAGAGTAAAAACACCTCTTTATTTACTAGGAAGTAAATCGCACATAATCTCACAACCGAAAGGTCTAAACCTCATTATTGCACCATGGAATTTCCCTTTCAACTTAACAATTGTACCAATGATATCTGCCATTACAGCAGGAAATTGTGCTGTACTAAAACCTTCTGAATTAACGCCAAACTGTGAGCAGTTAATCGTTAGAATGATTGCTGAATTATTCTCTCCCGAAGAGATAACTGTTATTGCAGGCGGTGTGGAGGAGACTACACAATTACTTGATCTAAAATGGGACCACATCTTCTTTACTGGAAGTCCACAGGTTGGAAAAATAGTAATGAAAGCCGCATCGAATTACCTTACTCCAGTTACCTTAGAACTTGGTGGTAAAAACCCTGTTATCGTTGACAAAACAGCGAACCTTAAAGATACTGCCCAAAAATTAATATGGGGTAAGTTAATCAACAATGGCCAATCTTGTGTTTCCCCAAATTATGTTTTAGTTCACACCAAAATTAAGGCAAAGTTAATCGTAGAATTAGAAAAAGCATTTGCCAAAATGTATGGGCAAACGAAAGAGGAAATTGAAAGTAATAATGCACTTACTCGGGTGGTAAACAATCGTCATTTTAAAAGAATTACAGCACTTATAGATAACAGTGTTAAACAAGGTGCTAATGTTATTATAGGTAACCACACTAATTCCGACGACAACTATATCTCACCTACTATATTGGATAACATCACTGCTAAATCCGCAATTTTTAAAGATGAAATTTTTGGGCCTGTATTACCATTAATGGAATTTCAATCGATTGATGAAGCGCTTTCTATAATTAACAAGGAAGAAGCCCCTTTAGCTCTTTACATTTTTTCATCATCCAAAAAAAACACAAAGAACATTATTAAGAATACATCTGCAGGAACTACTGCAATAAACGAAACTACTATTCAATTTATTCATGGAAACCTCCCTTTTGGAGGAAATGGTCACAGCGGAATTGGAAGATCGCATGGCAAATATGGTTTTAATGCTTTTTCTAATGAAAGAGCAATTTTAAAACAACGAAGAGGTTTTACAACCATAAAGTTAATTTACCCACCCACGAATAAGTTCAAGCGATTTATTGTTCGATTTATGACTTGGAGAATGTAATCAAACCCGGCACTGTAAAAACCAGGAAGAAGGTTTTGTGGCAATCATTCCCAATGATGCTTGAGATGTTTTCACTTGCCTAATCTCTTAATCTTTTAGCATATAAACCAATTGCTACAACAGCAAAAATAGCATTTGGAACCCACACAGCGACTATGGGAGATAACCCAACATTTAACGAAGCTACCGTTGTCATTTTCATAAAGAAAATATATAATACACTTGCAATTAATCCAATAATAATGTTTTTCCCTACTCCCTCTCTTGACTTTCTAGAAGAAACTGCAACACCGATTAATGTCAATATATAGGTTGCAAATGGATAAGCAGATCTTTCATACAGTACAATTTCTATTTTTGGAACAATATTAGACCCTTTGTTTCTTTCTTGATTTCTAAATTTCACTAATTCAGCGGTTGTCATCGACTCCATAATATTATCTCTCTGCCCAAGGTCTTTGACATTAAAACTAAGAACGGTATCAATTGATGCTATTTCCTTTACTACCTCATTTGAATCATTTAGTTCTCGAATAAAAACTTTATCTAACTTCCATTTATTCGAAACACTATCGCCATAGGCCTTCATTATCTGCATGTCCTGTGTTAACTCATACAAACCCCTATCATTTTTTTCCCAGGTTTCAATCCACATTCGTGTTACTATATTCAACTTTGCATTAAACACTTTATAATGCAAAGTCGTCTTCTCATTCATTTGTAAATTAACATTACGAAAAGAACCATTTACCGGTGTGTATTTACTTTCAAAGAGCAGTCTTTGCTTATTTGCATTGGGCACCATTAAATGGTTCATAAACAACGCAAAAATGAGAAGTGCAGTAGACACCACCATATAAGGTCTTGTAAACCTCCAAAAACTGACACCATTGCACAATATTGCTATTATTTCCGAGCGCTGGGCCATAACCCCTGTAAAAAATAAAACGGATAAAAATATTATCAAATAGCTAAACAAATTGACATAATGCAAGAAAAAATAAGGGTAATAATCTATGGCAATCTCCAAAAAAGTAAGGTTGTAATCTGGATTTGTAAAGTCTCTTAACTTTTCACTTACATCAATAACAATAGCAATACTCATTATCACCATTATCATAAAAATAAAAGTTCCTAAAAACTTCTTCGTTATGTATAAATCCAGTTTTTTCATTTCGCCAATTAGCTACAATCTATTGCCAAGTTTAGGGATTATATAGTCTTTCCATGTTGAGAAAGTACCTGCAATTATCTGTCTTCTAGCTTCTTTTGTTAGCCATACATAAAACGCAAGGTTATGCAACGAGGCTATTTGTGAACCCAACCTTTCTTTGGAGATCATTAAATGTCTTAAATATGCTTTAGAATATTGAGAATCTACATAAGATGTTCCATTGGAGTCCAAATCAGAAAAATCATTTTTCCATTTTTCATTTCTTATATTGATAAAACCTTCACTCGTAAATAACATTCCGTTTCTCGCATTACGGGTTGGCATCACACAATCGAACATATCAACTCCTAATGCAATATTCTCTACTATGTTGACTGGTGTTCCAACTCCCATTAAATAACGAGGTTTATCTTTCGGTAGTATGTTACAAACTAAATCTGTAGTAGCGTACATCTCTTCTGCTGGTTCACCAACTGATAGTCCGCCAATGGCATTTCCTTCTCTTTCAAAAGAAGCAATCATTTGTGCAGATTCTTCTCTTAAATCTTTATAGGTGCTTCCTTGAACAATCGGAAAAAATGTTTGATCATAACCATATTTACCTTCCGTAGAATCAAAACGGTCACAGCACCTTTTTAACCACCTATGTGTCATCTTCATAGATCGTTTAGCATAAGAATAATCACATGGATAAGGTGTACATTCGTCAAATGCCATTATGATATCCGCTCCTATTGTACGCTGAATATCTATTGCATACTCAGGAGAAAACAGATGTTTTGATCCATCAATGTGTGACCGAAAGGTCACTCCTTCTTCTTCAATCTTTCTACTATCCCCTAATGAATAGACTTGAAAGCCTCCAGAGTCAGTCAAAATAGGGCCCTCCCAATTCATAAACTTATGCAATCCTCCAGCATTTTCAATTACCTCCAATCCGGGACGTAAATAAAGGTGGTAAGTGTTTCCCAAAATAATTTGAGCTTTAATATCATCCTTAATTTCATGCTGATGAACGGCCTTTACAGTTCCGGCTGTGCCAACTGGCATAAACATGGGTGTTTCAATTTCCCCATGAGCTGTCTCTACTAGCCCTGCACGTGCTTTGGACTTGGAATCTGTTTTTTCTAATGTAAAGTTCATAAATATGTGAATAACGTTGAACTGCAACAAAGATAAAATAACTTTTAGAAGAGTACTTTTAGCATCACAAAATCATTCATGAAATTGGAACTAAATATCGACAAGCTATTGTTAATCATATTTGCAGGGGCATTTTTGATTCAATTGACCTATTTCCTAGTTTTCTTCATACGAATGATATTGAAACAGAAACCAGTTGTTATAGAAAAACTCAAGCCAGTTTCAATAATAATTGCAGCTAGAAATGAAGAACAAAACCTAATTGAATTTCTACCCAAAATATTCGAACAAGATTATCCAGAATTTGAAATCATAGTAGTAAACGATCGCTCATGGGACAAAAGCATTGATGTTCTACAAGCTTTTGCTTTAAAGCATAACAATTTGCATGTAGTTGAAGTTCCAGATCGTAAAAAGGATGGCTTCGCTAAGAAGTTTGCGATTACTTTGGGAATAAAAGCAGCAAATCACGAATTACTAGTATTCATAGATGCTGATTGTTATCCAAATAGCAAAAACTGGCTAAAAGAGATGGCCTCAAGACATACAGGTTCTAAAAACTTAATTTTAGGAGCTAGTCCTTACACCCGTGAAAAAGGCCTTTTAAATAAAGTTATTCGATTCGATGCTGGGCAAATAGCTGTTCAATATTTATCTCTGGCAAAGGCAGGCATCCCTTACATGGGAGTTGGACGAAACCTATCTTACACGCAAGAACTATATGACTCTGTAAGAGGTTTTAAAAGCCATTACTACATTCCTTCAGGAGACGATGATTTGTTTGTTAATGAAGTTGGAACCAAAACAAATACAACTGTTGTTTTTTCAGAAGAAGCTATAACGTTCTCCATTCCCCAAAAGACTTTTACAGGTTGGTGGCAGCAAAAGAAAAGACACCTAACCACTGGGAAGCACTATAAAATCTTTCACAAGGTTTTACTTACACTTTACCCCGCTAGCCTAGTAATAATGTACATTTTACTGCCATTCTTATTGGTTATGCACAATTGGTGGTATATAGCTTTAGGAATTGTAGGGTTTAGAATACTACTGCAAATGATTATCTTTAGCCGTCCGTTTAGAGTAATGGAGAGTAGGGATTTGATACTATTAGCGCCATTTTTAGAAATAGCCCTATTAATAATTAATCCTATTTTATTATTAAGTAACAAGAAAAAGAAGAAGCAAAGGCATGGGTTCAAACGAAGATGAACATATATCAACCGATCACCTTTCGGATAAAGCCAAGTATGATTTTATTCTTGTACAACGAGCAGTAAAATCATCAGACCAACAAGCTTTTTCTGAGCTTATGGACCGCTATAGGGACTCTATTTTTTTTATGCTCTTAAAAATGATAAACAATCGCGACGATGCAGAAGATTTAACGATTGAAGCATTTGGAAAAGCCTTTAATCGGCTGCATCAATATACCCCTAATTATGCCTTTAGCACTTGGTTATTTAAAATTGCCACGAACAATTGTATTGACTTTATTCGTAAGAAGAAAAAGAATGTTCTTTCTATAGATAATCGTTTCGAAAACGAAGATGGTGATTCTTTAATGATTGAACTAAAATCAGGAAACAGAAACCCCGAAGAAGAAGCAATCCGTGATCAAAAAATCATTATGATGCGGGCTATAGTTAAAAAATTAAAGCCTCGTTACCAAGAGTTAATTGAACTGCGGTATTTCAAAGAATTTAGTTACGATGAAATTTCTAAAGAATTAGACTTACCATTAGGAACAGTTAAAGCTCAATTATTTAGAGCGCGTGAATCTCTTTATAATCTTTTGAAAAACTCTAAAGACAGAATCTAATTTGCCTTCTATTGGAATCAATTCTAAAATACTTTCCTAATCTATCTGAAAAACAAATCAAACAGTTTTCTGAACTGAAAGATTTATACCAACATTGGAATGAGCAGATAAATGTTATTAGCCGAAAGGATATCGATAACTTTTACGAGCGGCATGTATTACATTCTTTAGCAATTGCAAAAGTAATTTCTTTTGAACCTGGAACTACGTTGCTCGATGTTGGCACTGGTGGAGGTTTTCCTGGAATTCCATTAGCTATACTCTTTCCAGAATGTAAATTCCACTTAGTAGATTCTATTAGGAAAAAGATTAAAGTTGTAAACGAAGTTTCTATTGCCCTTGGTTTAAACAATTTAACTTCAGAACACCGGCGGGCAGAGGAAATAAAAGGTTCGTTTGACTTTGTAATTAGCCGGGCTGTTACTCGACTAAATCGTTTTATTCCTTGGGTTAATACTAAGTTCAAATCGAAGAACAACAATACAATTCGAAACGGTATTCTCTACCTGAAAGGAGGAGATTTACACGATGAATTAAACGAAGCAAAATTGAAATACAAACCAACTTTGTATAAAATTCCTGAGTTTTTTGAAGCTGAGTTTTTCGAGACCAAGCAGGTCGTTTATGTTCCTATAATGGGGAAATAATATAGTAGTTTTAGAAAGTGTTCCAGCTGTATCTCACACTCTAATTCAACACTATTTAAGTGAAATAAAAACAATGATAAAATTAACAGACATAGAAATTCAAAATGCATTACTATCACTTGAGGGATGGAAAATGGAAAAAGATGGAATTATAAAACGTTTTATTTTTAAAAATTTCAAAGATGCTTTAGCCACAATGAATAAAATTGGTGAAGTGGCGGAAGAAATGAATCACCACCCTGAATGGTTTAATGTTTACAACAAATTAGACATCCGTTTGAGTACTCATGATAAAGGCGGAATAACACAATTAGATATTGATTTGGCGAAAGCGATTGAAGAAATAGTAACTAGCTAAAACCGTCATTCAAATCATTGAGGGATTTCAGGCTCATAATCTTCAACTGTGTAAACCCCATATGAATTAGCTTTTACCTTCGGCAATTGCTTTTGCACCTCAAAATAATTGTATCCATCCACTAAGCTATCCCAAAACTCTAATCGTCTTAGTTCAGTTGAATACCACAATCTGTTTTGACTATAATCCTCCATTCGAAATGGAAATAAATGAACAGGAATTTTACTTTGCCCGTTGTTTTTTGCTTCTACACAAATCACATACAATTCTTTAATCCATATATCTGTAAGGGGTATACAGCCAATGCTAACACAATCACCATGAATAAAAATATCTCCTCCAACATTACGGGAAGTTGCTAATTTTCGGTCGCTAATATTGGGGTAGTTTATACCTAACGATAAAAAGAAATAGCTCGATGGGTTGAAACGGTCGATATGATAAAAACCTTCTGGAATTTGCAGATCTCCTTCTTCCCTTTTTGGACCTAGTTCACCGGAAAAAAAACAGAAATCATATGATTTAATTAAAGTGTAATTCGAATCATTGTTATTCTTCGCATATAATTCAAGTTTTCTTTCAGACTTAATAGCACGTAAAAATATATTCATATTGTTAATATCGACACCTTTTTGTTGAAACGTGCTATCAATTGAATCGTAATTATCTCTATAAGCTTCACGTACACGTTGATATTTTAACTGATTATATTTGAACGACTGGCTATGGATTGGCGTAACTAAAAAGGATAATACGATTATAATGAATGTAAAAGTTGGATTAATTATTGTAAAAGCACCGATTAAGTCTATTTTTTTACCAATTTTCATAATTAACAAATTTTAAGAGAGTATTTTTATAACTTCACTTAATAGTTATATCACTCAAGACAATTCACATTAGTATGATAAGGAACATTTTAAGCACATTAGTTATAGTATCTGCGGCTATATCATCTAGTTTAGCTCAAACAGAAAGCGAAACATTTACTACCACTTATAAGGTTAATGAACTAATGGGACTCATTGATAGAATGTATGTCGAAGATGTAGATAGGGAACAATTGGAACTCGATTTTATTAGAGGAATGCACAATAATCTATCACCTTTTCAAGCCTACCATAAAGATTCATTACTTAAAAAGAATGAGGTTCCAACGCAAGACAAGTATCAAGGAATTGGTATCTCTTTTAAATTCAAAGGAGACACTGTTCTGGTAAAAAGTGTTATCCCAGGCAGTGGTGCCGATAATATGGGAATTAAAGAGGGGGATAAAATTGTGAAAATTGGAGATAGAGGTATAGAAGATTTCTATTCATATCTTGATATCACAAGAGTATTAACAGGAGAAACTAACAGTACGCTGACCGTTGCGCTTTTAGATGGAGATAGCTTGCAAGTTAAAGAGATTGTCCGGAATGCAGTAAACGGTTATACTTACACCGTTTTGGGGGATAAAGGAAATACTGTTTCCATTAATGAATATGAGAAAGCACTCAATTATTTTGATGCTGTTTATGCCGATACTGTTACGAATACCGTTATAGTTGAAAATGGAATCCGTTATATGTTGGATCAATTAGATCCACATTCAGCATACATTTCATTAAAGGATATACACGATATGAATGCTCCTTTAAAAGGTTCGTTCTCTGGCGTAGGAGTTCGGTTTCAAATTGTAAAAGATACAATCACTGTTGTTCAAGCAATTCCTGGAGGACCTTCTGAAAAAGTTGGAATACAAGCAGGTGATCAATTTGTTGAAATTGACGAGGAAGTTGTGGCCGGAACTGGAATAAATAACACAGGAGTTCGAGACAGACTATTAGGCGATAAAGGAACCAAAGTTCAAGTGAAAATGAAAAGAGGTGGAAGTAAAGAACTATTAGAATTCACTATTGAGAGAGATAAAATCCCAATTTATAGTTTAGATGCTTCATACATGGCAGCACCCAAAGTTGGTTATGTGAAGCTGAACAACTTTTCAGCTACGACTGTGGATGAAGTAAAGAAAGCAGTAAGAGGGCTTCGAGCAGAGGGAATGGAAGACTTAATAATTGACCTACAAAGTAATGGTGGAGGGTATTTAATGACCGCAATTAACCTAGTTGACGAATTGTTAGACGATGACAAGCTCGTCGTTTACACGCAAGGTAGAACTTTCCCCAAAAACAGTTATGGCACAAGACATAAGGGAGATTTTGAAAAAGGAAGGTTAATTGTTTTGATTAATGAAAGTAGTGCATCAGCAAGTGAAATTGTTTCAGGAGCAATTCAAGATTGGGACAGAGGACTTATCGTTGGAAGAAGATCTTTTGGAAAAGGTCTTGTTCAAAAACCAATATATCTAACGGATGGAACTCAAGTAAGAATAACTACACAAAGGTACTATACACCTTCCGGAAGATGTATTCAAAAATCCTATGAAAATGGAACCCGAGAATATCGGAAAGAAAAATACGAGAGATATACTAGTGGTGAGTCATTTAATAAAGATAGTATCCACTTTATCGATTCGTTAAAATTTGAAACAAAGGTTAAAAACAGAACCGTTTATGGTGGAGGTGGCATCATGCCAGACGTATTTGTTCCTCTCGACACAAACGGTACCAGTAAATATTATTCTTCATTGATTAGAAAGGGGATTATGAATCGTTTTGCTTTGACATGGGTAAATAAAAATCGTGAAAAACTAGAATCTAAATACATTTCTTTTGATAAATTTAAATCCAACTTCAAAACTGACAAGGTAATAAAAGAATTATTTAAGTATGCCGAAGAGGAAGGTTTAGAATATAACGACGAGCAGTTTTTAGCTGCTGAAAACACTATTAAAACTAGGCTTAAAGCTAACATAGCACAAAACCTTTATGATTATAGAAAGTTTTATGAAATAATAAACGATTTAAATTTTTCATTACAAGAAGCATTAAAAATACTTAAGGAAGGTGATGAATTTAATCAACTTTCGGCAAACTAAATCCTAGCTTTAACAATTCATTAAGATACTTCTAATTATTATTATTTAAATTTGTGCGAACAAAAATTTAATTATGACAAATAAGATAACATTAGGCCTTGTTGGTGCTGTATTAATTATATCCGTTTACAACTCTGTAAAAATTTCCAATATAAAAGTTGAAAACGTAATAGAACAACCAAATCGTTCTAATACTGTAAATACTAATGCTGTTCCGCAACCAAGTAATAGGGCAACAAATCCTAACATGGAGAATTTAAACGCACAATCGCTAAATTCTACCGCAATTGCTCCAGCTCAGCAAAACGCAAGTCCAATGCAAGCTGTTTCAAGTGGACCAACTACTTCAATCCAATTTAAAAATGAAGTACATGATTTTGGTAATGTGGATGTAGAAACTGAAAATAATTATGCATTTGAATTCACTAATACAGGAACTGAACCATTGACAATTACAAATGCTAAAGGATCTTGCGGATGTACGGTGCCAAATTGGCCAGATTATCCAATTAAACCCAACGAAACAGCAACAATCGATGTGATTTTTAGACCTAGCAAAGGACAAGCTGGATCACCTCAAGAAAAAACAGTAACTGTTGAAGCAAACACAGAACCAAAGAACACTATTGTGAAAATTAAAGCATTTGTTAACGCTGAAAAATAACCCATCAATCACATTTTTAAAAAAGCCAAAAGATTAAATCTTTTGGCTTTTTTTGTGTTTTAGAGATTTAATAAATTCATCATCTCAAAATTTCTATGAGAGAGGTAATCAAAAATGAATTTAAATCCTTAGTGAACACTAGCTATTTGACAAGACCCTTTGTATCATATTCCAATTCTCTTTCTCTTGTATAAATGCCTTTGTAATACGCCTTCAGAGGTTCATCTCTTTCTACTTCTATATTAAAATTCTGGTGTAAGGTAAACTCTAACTTTTTTAATTATAACTAAATCATGTACCAATGTACATATTTGGCATTACAGTAATATGGCAATGCAAATAAGATACTTTTTAATTAGTCTGTTCCTAATGTTAAATTCTATTGGACTGTTCTCTCAATCGAGCAATTTAAACAAACCTAGTAAGATTTACAGCATGAAACACAACAATAAGCTTGAAGTCTTAAAAATATATGGAGACAGCTCTTATGAGCATCTTAGATACCTTAACAAAAGAGGTTTTAAAGAATTAAAAATAAATAAAGGAAAAATTTTTAAAGTATGGAATGGTGTTTTGATGATGACTCCAGAAAATAAAGAATTTAATTCAATCCTGTATAATCGTAAGTTATACGTTAGTAAAAACATATATCTAAACTACAAGGATAATTATTTTTCAAGAAGTTATCCCATCCTTAAAAAACAAAAAGCAAAATCATTTTATACTCCATCTATAATACACCCCATGTCCAATGAATTAGTAGTTTACAACGGAGATTGTAGCATATCGGTAGAAGAAATTGCTAACCACATAACAAAGAGCATATATAGCGATAGAGATAAAACATTAGCTATTGGAAATTTCGTAATTAATAATTTAAAATATGATTACAATTATTACTACGGAAGAGCAAGAAAAATTCACAATCAATATGATGCTGAAGAAATTTTAAAGAGCAAATATAAAATTGTTGTTTGTGCTGGATATGCACATATTTTCAATGAACTTGCTAAATATTCTGGATTAAAGTCAAAAGAAATTGCAGGCTTTACTAAGACTACTCAATCAGATATAAATACTTCACAAGGATATCATGCGTGGAATATGGTTTGGATTAATGGAAATCCCAAATTATATGATTTCACATGGTCAGATTACAATGACAGTACCTGGCTAGATGTAGATCCTGCAATAATGATATACTCTCATTTTCCCGATTACAAGGAAGACCAACTACTAAATCACCCCATTACCAAAGCAAAATGGCTTAGCTTACCTGTTTATCTCCCAAGAAATAAACAAGATCGGGTTATAAGTAATTTTCAAGATGGAATTACATATTCTGACTCTACCATAGAAATAACATTTCCTAATAATTATATACTTGATGCGTATTCATCAGATAATAATAGCTTTTATAGTTATTACCAAGGCGGAAATAACCCCAAATTAAATAGGGCTGAAAAATTGGATTATAAACAAATCAAAGTCTCAGAAGATTCAACCATTTATTCAATTCCATTACATAAAAATGTTTCTTTGATTGATCTTTATGTTAATTCTGATGTTAACAAAGCTTATATACAATTTATTGCTGTCAAAGGAGATTTTAATACACTTCTTCAATTTCATGTAGAAAAATCCACCAATGAATTATTTGAACCTATGGTAATGGGGATAATTTCTTCAATACGTTTAAACGACATCGAAAATCTAAAAAAATTAACTTCTGATACTTGTTCAGTTTTATTTGATAAAAGAGGAAACTTAAACTTAAAAAATGAAATTATGGAAGAAATAAATAAATGGAAAGGCGAAAGAAAAAAGCAATATTATTATATTACTGAAAAAGGTACTACTTATATGGAAATAACAGATAAACTTAAAATTCATTTAAAGAAAGAAAACAATAAGTTCATTCTTGAGAAGTTTTCTATTTCTACCAACAAAATCTGGTAAAACCACGAAAAGTGGTCAATTGAACCTTAATAGAAATGGATGCCGATTAAAAAGGTAGAAAAATGAATAAAACTAATTATTAATTAAATTAAACCTTAGCCTCTTCTTCTTCGTATCTCTTTTTGAATTAACGAAAGCTCTCTACTAGTTTGCCCAGCCACTGATGTATTTTCTTCGGCTCTTCGAATTAAATAAGGAAGTACCTCTTTAACAGGCCCGTAAGGAACGTACTTTGCCACGTTATACTTTTCATTGGATAAATTAAAGCTAATATGATCGCTCATACCCAACAATTGAGCAAAATATATACGTTTATCCGTTTTATATACGCCGTTTTTCTGCATCAAATCAGCCAATAGTTGTGAACTATCTTCATTATGAGTGCCAGCACAAATAGAAATATCTTCTATATTTTCTACACAATACTTTAGTGCTAAATTGTAATCATTATCGGTAGCTTCTTTAGTGGGTTGAATAGGATCTTTATATCCCATATCATTCGCCCGCTCTCTTTCTTTTTCCATATAGGCGCCACGCACCAATTTCACCCCAATTTTACAGTTATTCTCTTTTGCTTTTTTATGTAAGTCTTTTAAATAATCCAATCTATCCCATCTGTAAAACTGAAGAGTAGTATAAATAACAACCTTTTCTGTATTATACTTAGCCATCATATTTTCACACAAACGATCTATCGTTTTTTGAATCCAGCTATCTTCAGCATCAATAAATAAGGGTACATCTAATTCATCCGCTGCTTTACAAATAGTATTGAAGCGCTCTTCAATATTGTTGTACGCTATTAATTCCTTTTCGTTTAAGTTATTTATTCCTTCATTAGCCTTTTCTAAAATAGAAAATTGCGCTATTCCAGTTGGTTTAAACACTGAAAAAGGAATTGCCATACTACTTCCTGCTTTTTTAATTGTAGCTATAATTTCTAACATGGTAGAATCTAAATCATCATCCCCTTCTTTTCCTTCTACAGAGTAATCCAATATGGTACCAATACCATATTTATTTAATGTAGTTATTGTTTTTTCACATTCTTTAATACTCTCGCCTCCACAAAACTGTTTGAAAATTGTTTTCTTAATAATTCCTTTTATCGGAAGCTGAATAGAAAATGCAACATTAGTAAACCATCTACCAAGTTTAACCATCGAGTTACTACTCACCATATTAAAAAGCAACTTAGCACTTTTTAAATCATGACTGGTTTTACTTTTAAAAGCTATTTCTGTATTATCAAATTTCAAAGCCATTCATTTGCTTTTTAAAAAGGACGAAGGTAAGTATTCAACCACATATAAAGTATGAATTTAAAAAGCTATTTTTGAAACAAGTGAAAGTTTATTTAAAAGACAATAGCCATTGAATAGCTTCATCTCTACTTTTGAAAACTTTTGTAGGCATGTGGGGTTTATTATATTGAATATAAAATTTTGCTACCATATTCAATGATAAGGTTGATGTAATTATAGCATCGGCAATGGTATAGTTATTTTCCGCTGCAGAAGATGCATATTCCCTCACAAAAGGATCGAAATCGGTGTTGTACCCCCCTTCAAACAAATTTAGATATTTTTTTCCACCCAAGCTTTCTACCCAACTTAAAGCTTCCACTATATCTTCTATTGTAATTAATATATTATCCTCAAAAACAGTATTCATAATACCATCTTCTCGTAAATACATGGAAAATGCTGTAAACTCTTTTTCTTCTAATATTTTAACCACATCAATCATTTACTCCATATAAAAATCTATACTACTTTATCAATAAACTCATTAACCCCATAAATATATCACTTAGTAAGTGAAAATCCAATCTTTGTCGAAACTTTATGCGCTAAAGCATTAATATCTTCAGATATTTTAAACACAATTATTAGCGGAATATAAATACACAATACAACGGTTGACTGCAGAAAAATACTCAGAACAGGGCTTTCTATTTCAGGAAGTAATTCCGTTAAAAAGAAAGCTGAAAAACCAATAATAACTGTCAAAAATGTTTTTATGGTAAAAGGCTGCATTTTGAATTTTACCAACAAAAATAAAAATGACACCAAATTAAATATCAACAAAGAAATTGCAGTTGCCAAAGCAGCTCCAACTATTCCATAAATAGGAATAAAAATCCAATTGGTGAAAAGTGTAATAAATATTAGACTTATCGTTATATATGTGCCGAACAAATAATATTTAGATGTCATTATTATACCGCCATTAATTCCAGAAGCAATGTGAAAGAGTTTAGCTAAACCAAGAAAGAACACAACATATTTAATAGATGAATAGTCAAAACTTTCTTGTGAAATTTCGATTAAAATTGCAATAATTTGATCAATATTGATCCATATTACGATAAAAATAAGTCCACCAATAACTAGCTGATTAATTGCAGTCTTCTTGTACAAGTTCTTTACTTCTTCTATATTATTATTTGCCCATGCTTTTCCAACTAAAGGAAAAGCAATATTACCTAATGCTCTTGAGGGTATTTCAATGACGGAACTCATAAACACTGCTAAAGAATAAATTGCAATGGCTTTCAACCCTTGGTTCTCACCAACACCAACAGCCCCTACCATAGAACCAATCATCAAAACATCAATCATATTTGATAATTTAAACCCAAGAGAAGAGAAAAAATTGGCTATTCCATATTTGAAAAAACTCTGTCTATTTTTACGCGTCATAATTTCCTTATCCGCTTTTACATCGAATTCTTTAATCTTCACCAAATAAGCAAGAAGCAACAATGATTGCATTCCATATATAAGAACGAAGCAAAGCATAAAAAAGTCAAAACTGAATAAGTCAAAAAAATATAAAAGCAATAAAAAAGTCTGAGCGACTCTCATAAATATTTCGCTAATAACTAATTGGTAAACACTATGAAAAACTGCTTTTAAATATTGGCTAAGGACACCATTAACTACAACAAAAAGAACAAAAGGAATTAATAAAAAATATTTATCCCCAAGCGCCTTTGCGTTGTTTTCATACGGCAATAAAACAACTGATTTACCAAAATATAAACAACTAATAACAATAGCTACCCCAACCATGCAAGCTATAATTACGAATCGAAGCATGCCATAGCTATTACCTTCCGTTTTTCTGAATTTGTGCAGAAATTTAATTAAAATAGAGGGCATGCCCATCATCGCAAACTGTCCACCAAGCAATCCGATAGTCACCATTATCCGTGTCAATCCATACTCATCCGATTCCAGCATCATTGGAAACAAAATCATCGTATTTATGGCACCTAAAAATACACCCGTAAAAAGTGTAATCGTATTCCAAACGCTTTGTTTTGCAACTATCCCCATTTAAATGCTAAAATAATATTAGTTTTGGATAAAAGAATCCATTAAATGAGAAATCCAAAGCTGGTTAACATAATTTACCACATTAGTAAACTGTATGGTCTTAAAAACAGCTTGGTGAAGCCAACGGATATTTATCAACCATTTTTCATATTAGGATCAGGCAGAAATGGTAGTACGTTGCTTTCTTCAATGCTCAATAATCACTCTAAAATAATTGTCCCTTTAGAGAACTATATTTTACCATATGCTATTATCAAATATCGTTTATACAATTTCTTAGAATGGAACGACTTAATACGTTTGATTATTGCCGATTTTGACGACGAAACTCAAACCGAGTTTTGGGAACTCTCATTTAAAAGCTTTTACAAGCAGATGAAAGACCTTCCTAAAAATGAAAGAAGTTTTAGAAGGTTATATAATGAAATAAATTTGCTTTATGCGCAACAAAAAGGGTATGAAAACAAAACTGCTTGGGGCGATAAATCTCCTCATAATATTCGAAAAATAGAATACATCTATCCCATTTTTAAAAATAGTAACTACATCTTTTTAATAAGAGATGGAAGGGCTGTTTGCAACTCTCTCATTCATGGCAAAGCAGAAACATTCGCTGACCATTCAACCATAGATGGTGCAACAGAATTATGGAATATATGTATCAAAAAATACGAATGGCTAAAAAAACGAATACCTAAAGAAAACTTACTCTTTGTAAAGTATGAAGATTTAGTTGCTGCTCCAGAAGAAGTTTCAAAAAGGATCTTATCCTTTTTAGGGTATAAATATGAAAACTTAGAAAAAGGGAGGAAAGAGAAAGTCTCTAAATTAGGTTTTACAAAATCTGAGCATCACGCTAATACTTCCAACGAAATCTCTGTAAACCGAACTGCAAAATGGAAAACAGAATTAACTTCTGAGGAAATTGATCAAATTACCTCTCGCATCACCCCCAATTTAAAGAAGTACGGTTATATCTAGTTTCCTTTATTTCTACTGTTTTTTTTACCTATTTTTGAACTAAATAAATTAATCATGGGTAAATTAGGAGATGCACTTTCAAAAGTTCCTGTCGTTGGAAACATAGCTAAAGCTGTAGTTAAAAAAGTTCGATATAATAATAAAAACTTTCAAGGCAGTAAAAACTATTGGGAAGAACGTTATGCAAAAGGCGGCGATTCAGGATATGGATCTTATTCAAAATTTGCTGAATTCAAGGCTGAATACATCAATAAAATTATCAAAGAAAATAATCTTTCGACAGTTTTAGAATTCGGCTGCGGCGACGGGAACCAATTAACTTTGGCAGAGTACCCGCACTATATCGGACTTGATGTTTCTTCAACTATTATTGACCTTTGTAATGAGAAGTTTAGTGAAGACAAGGCTAAAGAGTTTCAGGTTTATGATTCTTTCACGTACGACAAAAGTATTAAGTGCGATATAAGTATGTCTCTTGATGTTATTTATCATTTGGTCGAAGAAGAGGTCTATAACAAATACATGGAGCACTTATTTTCTGGAAGTGACAAATTTGTAATTATCTATTCAAGTAATGAGTATAGGGAACAAACATTTCATGAAAAACATAGGAAATTTACGGATTGGATAAAAACAAATGCCACGGACTGGAAATTAATTGACCGGACTGAAAACATTTATAAATTAGAAGCTGAAATGGAAAAAGACACGTTAGATACTTCCCATGCCGATTTCTTCATTTATAGGAAATAGAAGATCACCTGTTAACTTTTCACAATGAAAAAAGTAATTTTCATTTATCCTAAAAAAGCTACTTTCATAGACCTTGACATTGAAATTTTATCAAAGAAATATGATGTTACGGTAAATACTTATAACTGGGTAAATAAGTTCGCGTTGCCTATAAACCTTATAAAGCAGTTATTTTTTCTTATTTGGAACATAAAATCTACAGATATAATTATCGTTTCTTTTGGAGGATATTGGTCGGTCATCCCATCCATTTTGGGGAAAATTTTCAAGAAACCTATTTTCATTATTTTACACGGAACTGATTGCGCTTCTTTTAAAGAGTTGAATTATGGTAGTATGCGTAAGCCATTGTTAAAGTATGCATTAAGAGTTTCGTATAAATACGCTACCAAACTTCTACCAGTAAGTGACTCACTTATTTATAATGAAAACACTTATTTTAAGAGTGGAAAAACTATTAAGCAGGGATACAAACATTTCTTTAAGAACAATACAACTCCCAAAGAAGTTATTCATAATTCCATTGACACTGAAAAATGGCATATTGACAAATCGATTGACAGGAAGAGTAATCGATTTATTACTGTCCTTTCGAACGGTCAATTTATTATCAAGGGAGGTGAATTAATTGCTGAAGTTGCTAATAAGCTTCCAAATTGTGAATTCCATTTTATTGGAATGGACCCACCCAAAAACAATGAAGATTACCCTGAGAATATAACATTTTATGGTAGACAAACCCCTAGCGAGTTGCTGAAGCATTATAATGAGAGTCAATACTATCTCCAATTATCATTAACTGAAGGTTTTGGGTGTGCGTTAGCGGAAGCGATGGCTTGTGGTTGTGTGCCAATCGTATCTGAGGTAAACATACTGCCTGACATAGTTGGAAATACAGGTTATATTTTAAAAGAAAGAAATGTTAACTCTTTGAAGCTACTTATTAAAAACATAAAGACCAGTGGCAAAAGAGAAAGTGCAAGAAATAGGATTATTGAGTTATATTCAATTCGAAAAAGACAAGAATTACTATTCAAAACATTAGAAAAGGAAATTTAATTATTCGCCACAATAAACTTTTCTATCATCTGTTTTCTTTCTGGATGTACCATAATATAATCATTATTTATATTATCATGAACAATAGTTTCTTGTTTTACTAAACCTTTATCAGTAGCTTGATAAAATTCGTAGTTATATTTCTGCAACTCATTTTGAATATTAGTCTCTACCCTACCTGGTAAAACTTCACACATAATAATTGGCTTAAAGTTTTGAAGAACATTTACTGCTCCCTTTAAAACAACATCTTCATGAGCTTCAACATCCAATTTGATCAATTCAATAATCTTTATATTATTCCTTTCAACGTAACTATCTAAGGTATCAACCTTGACCTGTACCTTCTTAAAAGTTGCATTTGTTCCAATTTCACCGAATAAACTGCCATCCCCTGCCAATTGTTCCTTCACATGTGCAAACTTTGGGTTTACCACAGATGTAAATTCCATTTCACCTTCCTGTTCTGACAACGCTAGGTTTTCCAATTTGATATCAGTGAAACCGTTTAAAACCTTGTTTTTTTCAAAATAAACTTGAGGACCTGGCATTGGTTCAAAAGCTACAATTTTAAGCGATGGGTTCATTGCTTTAGCTACCATAGAATAATAACCAATATTAGCTCCGATATCAAAGAAGGTGGTAACATCTTTAAGGATTTCCATAAAAACACTTACAACAGCATATTCATATCCTTTTACTCCATCCCAAAAAAGCATTTTTCCGCAACAACTAGTTTCATTACAAGTAAACTTAATTGATGTTGAGTCATTCAATTTGATAGAGTAAGACTCCATCACAGGGAATTTAAATTTTTCAGGTATTATTTTTGAAAAAGGACGGGCTGCGGTTCGAGCAATTTTATTAACAAGTGGATTATATATTGACATCTTTATTTCTTAATTATTTACACTAAGTAAAGTATTTATTCTTTCATTTTCACACACCTATAAAACAACCGCCTTTCAAGATTTATCGGAGACAAGGTCATCCAACAACTTGGCCAATTGACCGGTTAAGTTTTTTCTAGAATATTTATTTATTTCTCCGCTAGAGTGGCCTAAACTCCCATTTTCTTTAAACTCTTTAAATAAAGACATAATTCGTTGTTTCAAATTTTCACTATCACTAAAAGGGAAAACGTATCCTGCGTTAGATTCTCTAATTATTTTAGAGGAGTCCCCTTCAGTAGGCCCAATGCAAATAATCGGACGTTTGGCAGCGAGGTATTCAAAAAGCTTTCCAGGAATTACTCCCAATGAATTTGGAGTATCATTAATTGGCAATAATAATAATTGCGCAGTATTTAGTATTGCAATGGCTTCTTGATGAGGAACATAATTTAATTTATTAAAATTTTCAATCAACCCATTAGATTCTATTGCTTGCTTAACAGCTATGTCAACAGGGCCTATCATTTTAATTTCAACATCTTCAGAAAACCCTTCAATTTCCCTACAAAGCTCTCCCAACACAACCCAAAGATTATGCGGATTCCTATCCTTATTCATAGATCCAATATGAACGAATGAAAACTTTTTATCTAACTCTACAGTTCCATTATTAAAATCTTCTTCATCAAATCCATTGTATATTACTTGAAATTTTCTTTTTGATTGCTCTAAAAAATCTTTTGCCCAATTTGGACTAACAGTAACTACTTCATCTGCAAGATTGATTACTTCATCTTCTAATTTATGATGCGTTTTATCAGCCCATTTTGAAAGAAGTAACTTGTCATAAAAATCAATATTTGTCCATGGGTCACGAAAATCAGCTAACCATGGAATATCAAACTTCTTTTTTAACGAGAGGGCTATCATATGGGTTGTATGCGGAGGTCCATTCGATACAATGGCATCTACATTATTTTCTTTCAAATATTTAGATAAACTCTTTACTGAAGGTTTTATCCAAAATTTTCTAGCATCTGGAATAAAAAGGTTACCTCGTATCCAAATTGAAAGTTTCTCAGTAGTTTTTGGTTTTTTGTTTTCCGTTAAAAACCCAGTTTGAATTTTATCTCCTTTCTTTTGCCCTATTAACCTTTTATACGCTGTATAGGGTTCCCAAATTGGCCCATAAATAACTTCAATGTTTTCAGGAATATCTTTCTTTAAAGAATCGTCAATTACTGGAACTTCTCCTCCTTCTGCTGTAAAAACAACGGGTTCCCATCCGTATTCTCTTAAATATTTAACGAATTTTAACCAACGTTGAACACCAGCTCCTCCACTTGGTGGCCAATAATAAGTTATAATTAAAACTTTTTTCATTTTGTTGTATTACAGCTGAAATGGCTGATCAACCACTTCGTCCTCTTTCTTTTCTACGAAGAATGATAAGTAAATGAAATAAATTACCATTCCAACAACAAGTAATGATGCAATCAAAGAAACACTACTACCAGTTGTATATGAAGTTCTACTGAATTCAAACCTAATATCATGTTCTCCAGCTGGAACTTTCAAACCTCTTAACAAATAATCAGCTCTGAAATGACCTACCGGTTGATTGTCAATGAAAGCTTGCCATCCACCTTCGTAATAAATCTCAGAGAATACTACTACTTCATCTTTCGTAGAATTGAACTTGTATTCCAATTTATTCGGTAAATAAGAAGTATTTTCAATATTTGCACCTTCTGCCTTAGGTGTCACTTCACCTACTAAATCGGCAAATCTTTGATCATACAATATTGTAGTGGAAGGATCAAATCCATTTTCTTGGAACATCGCTGTCATTTCAGCATCTGTACTTGCAACAGGTTGTGCTTTATCAACAATCCAAGCAGCTCCAAGGGCAGTATTATTTGGCTGGAACGCCATTGGATTTGTCTCATTTGAATTCTCAATTGGAACATCATATTGAACCATATATTCAACATTTAACATGTTCATTACTTTTTGTCCCCCTATTCTATTCAAGAAATCAAATATCTCTTGAATTCTCATCAACTTAGCGCCGTGGTAGCCTCCAATAGATTTATAATAATAACTTGTTCTAGTTTCAGAAGTTAATCCTTGGAAATTGGCTACTCTAAAATTGCTATGTCTATTTAACAATGACATTCTCAACCTATTTTGCTCTAATTGTGTGAAGCCATCCTCACTAGTAACTTTAGCCAAATTAATTCTAGCATCTATGGTATCCTTTAGCCAAGGTTTCTTGGCAATTTCCATATTCAATATTTGCATATCTGCTTGCAACAAAGGATAAGGAAAAGGCACCTTCTGGCTCTCTTCCCAATATACATAGTCACCAGCCTCATTTTTACCATTGTGTAAATACTTTTGAGCTACAGGAATCATTTCAATCATAATCAATACACCTGTTCCAGCTAATAACACAACTTTTTTTGTTTTATCCTCAATATATAGAAATATAAGTCCTCCAATTAACAAGACAAATAGCAACGCTAATCCTGCATCTTTTCTAATAATCTCCACACGTAGATCATACATATACTCAGCATACTTAGTAAAGTAATTCTCTAACTCAAAAGCAAATTGCGCAGGAGTATTGTTTTGATTTAACACATTCTTAAAATACCCTTCGTATGATTGTGCAGCATCTGTAGGTCCTTTAGGAATTTCAAACAAAGCATCTGGACTAGTAATCACTAAAAGTAAAAACACTGCAAACACACTACTACCAATATAAAACTTCTTTTTTTGAGTTTTAACCATTTCTTTATTGATCACAATTTGATATAAGAATAGTATCGCTATCAATGGAATCACAAGCTCAGCAACAACAAGAATCATAGTTACAGATCTAAACTTCTTGTACATAGGGAAATACTGGATAAATAATTCAGATAAGTCTAGATAATTCTTACCCCAGGCTAAGAATATAGTCAATATCAATATGGCGAAAAGATACCATATTAACCGTTTATTTAAAACGCAAAGAGCAAGCATAACGAGGTACATTAAAAGCACCATTGATGTGACTTGAAAATAAGCGAAGATTAATAGTAAAACTGTCGTTATGCCTAAATAAAGACTGAATTTACCATTACTAAAAATCAAAGCTAAGAAACAAAGGAAACAAACAATTGCTCCAATGAATACAGGGCCGTTAGTTAAACGTTGCTGACCATAATAACCTCTTTCTGTTTTACCCGGTAATTCAGCTAAATCAAATCCACCTTGCTTTAAGAAATCATCAACTTGCAATGAAGCTAAATCCTTAGTCAATTTTGCTGTCATATTTTCTGAAGCTTTTGGATATAATTTAGCAATGCTTTTCTCAGTCTGGCTATTATTACCACCACCTTTTAAAGAAGGGAATAAAAAGGTAAAGGTCTCTCCCGTTCCATAACTCCAAGCCAAAATATAATCAGAGTCTAATCCATCTTTAACATTCCCTACTTTATCGATATTAGAAGTATCTTTTTTAGCAGCCAATTCTTTAGCTATTTGAGCCGGTGGTTTTAATGTTAATTCACTTTTCCCTCTCATAGTTTGCTTACTGTAATCATAGGTAGACCATAACGAGGCCAAACTAGTAGAAACACCAAGCAACACTGCAACAGCACCAACACCTACTACTTTCCCTAGCTTATTGTATTGTTTCTCAAGTATCATGTTAGACAAGTAATACAGCCCTACAATTGCAACAATAAATAAAGTATAATACGTGATTTGAGGATGCCCTGCCCAAAGTTGAAGGGAAAGGAACATTGTTGCTAATATTCCACCTTTAATTAAATACCCCCTAAAAAGCATAATAAACCCTCCAATGGCAGGAGCCATAAAACCAATAGCATTGACTTTACTCATATGGCCTGCTTGTAGGCTTATCATAAAAAATGAAGAGAATCCGAAAGCTAATGCTCCAACTAAACCAACCCAAGGATCAACCTTAAGGCACATTAAAAGAATATAAAAACCAATCAGAATTGTCCATAGATATGAGACCGGTCTTGGCAACCAAAATGTATACGCATTATATACATAGCTCATTAAGTTAGAATCGTACTTTACCGATATTTGATCAGCTGGCATCCCTCCAAACATAGCATTAGTCCAAAGTGGCTCATTCACAAAATCCTTACGATAATCTACAATTTCTTTAGACATCCCTTTGTGCATCTTAAGATCGTGTGCTTCCAGTGAATAACCAGATAATGCCGGACTGAAATAAACCATACTAACTACCAGTAAAATTACCGAGATGATTAGATGCTGTAATGCTTTACTCTTGTCAAATTTAAATTTCATAGTTTATCATTTACAATTTCACAGTCCACATATTCACCTTCTACTTCTTTTTCTACAGGTTTTTTTTGTGCTGTACTAACAGATTTATGGTTATCTAAATTATTATTTATTTTTGTAAGTGCCTTTTTCCGAAGAAAACTATTATAAATAAGGAAGACCACAAGAACTATGAGAAGTATTTCGTAAACTCCTCCGTAACCAGCTATGACAATGTTATTCAAATTATTTACTTAAATATAAGTTTCTTTCTGAATAGACCTTTCTGAAAAATGGATCCTTTAAATCTTTAATAAATTGAATTGCCTCTCCTGTAGATTTCATTTCAGGCCCTAACTCCTTGTTGACGTTTGGAAATTTCTCAAAAGAAAATACGGGGATTTTCACAGCATAACCATCCATTTTTGGATTAAAAGTAAAGTCAGTAACTTTTTTACCCATCATCACTTTTGCTGCATAGTTTACGTATGGTTCTCCGTAAGCTTTCGCTATAAACGGCACCGTTCTAGACGCTCTTGGATTTGCTTCAATTATATAAACAGTGTCATTCTTTACAGCAAATTGAACATTAATCAATCCAACCGTCTTCAACGCTATAGCAATTCTTTTGGTGTGCTCTTCTATCTGTGTAATAATGTAATCCCCCAAATTATAAGGAGGCAAGACAGCATAAGAATCTCCCGAATGAATACCTGCTGGCTCAATATGCTGCATTATTCCAATAATTTGGACATTCTCACCGTCACAAATCGCGTCTGCTTCGCATTCGATTGCTCCTCCTAAAAAGTGATCTAATAATATTTGGTTATTCGGCATATCATGTAATATTTCAATCACATGGTGTTCCAACTCATCTTCGTTAATTACAATTTTCATCTTCAGCCCTCCTAAGACGTAGGAAGGACGAACTAACAATGGGAACCCTAAGTCTTTGGAAAGTTCAATCGCTTGCTCAGCACTTTCTACAACACCGAATTCTGGGTAAGGAATCTCCAACTCTTTTAATAAATTTGAGAACCGTCCACGATCTTCAGCTAAATCTAAAGCATCGAAACTTGTTCCGATAACTATAACACCATATCTCTCCAGCTTTTCTGCTAATTTCAATGCAGTTTGACCACCCAACTGAACAATAACTCCTACCGGCTTTTCTTGTAAAATGATATCATAGATATGTTCCCAAAAGACAGGTTCAAAATATAATTTATCAGCTGTGTCAAAATCAGTTGATACCGTTTCTGGGTTACAATTAATCATAATTGTTTCATACCCTTCTTCCTTTGCAGCCAATACGCCATGCACACAACAATAATCAAATTCAATTCCTTGGCCAATTCTATTTGGGCCAGAGCCTAATACTACAATCTTTTTCTTATCAGAAGGAATTGATTCATTTTCTTCATCGAATGTAGAATAGTAGTAAGGTGTCTGCGCTTCAAACTCAGCAGCACATGTATCTACCATTTTATAAACTCTATTTACACCTAATTCATTCCTTTTATTAAACACTTCACTTTCTAAACATTTTAGTAAGTGAGCTATTTGTCTATCGGCATACCCTTTTTGTTTGGACTCAAAAAGCAATTCTTTTGGAAGTGATGAAATATCAAATTTTTCAACCTGTTTTTCATGTTGAATTAATTCATCAATTTGGCGTAAAAACCAATCGTCAATTCTAGTAATTTCTTTTATCGTTTTAAAAGGAATCCCCAATTTTATTGCATCATAAACATGAAATAATCTATCCCAACTTGCATTTCCAAGACTATCCAAAAGTTTATCTTGGTCTTTTAATTCTTTTCCATCAGCTCCTAAACCGTTTCTCCCAATTTCGAGCGACTGACAAGCTTTTTGTAATGCTTCTTGAAATGTTCTTCCAATCCCCATTACTTCTCCAACAGACTTCATCTGGAGGCCCAATCTTTTATCAGAACCTATAAATTTTCCGAAATCCCAACGAGGAATCTTAACTATTACGTAATCCAATGTTGGTTCAAAAAATGCAGATGTTGTTTTGGTGATTTGATTATCCAACTCATCTAATGTGTAACCAATTGCGAGTTTAGACGCAATTTTTGCAATAGGGTAACCAGTAGCTTTTGAAGCTAAAGCAGAGGATCTAGAAACACGAGGATTTATTTCAATAGCAATTATATCTTCATTTTCGTCATCACTTACAGCAAATTGCACATTACAACCTCCCGAAAAATTACCAACAGCTCTCATCATTTTGATGGCCATAGTTCGCATCTTCTGATAGGTAGTATCGCTTAATGTCATTGCTGGAGCAACAGTAATAGAATCACCTGTATGAATACCCATAGGGTCAAAATTCTCAATAGAACAAATGATTACAACATTATCGTTTTTATCTCTTAGCAACTCTAGTTCAAATTCCTTCCATCCAAGCAATGCTTTATCAATCATTACTTCATGAATTGGTGATTTGTGGAGACCATCCGTCATTGCATGTTCAAACTCCTCTTCATTGTATACGACAGAAGCTCCTGCACCACCTAGTGTATATGAAGCCCTTATACACATAGGGTACCCAAATTCTTGAGCAATACCTTTACCATCAAGGAATGATTTCGCTGTGGCTTGCGGAGCCATAGGCACGTCAATATCAAGCATTAAATTCCTAAATGCTTCTCTATTTTCTGTTACTTCAATCGCGTCTAGGTCAACACCGATAATAGCTACGTTATAATCTTTCCAGATATTCATTTCTGAACAAGAAATGCATAAGTTCAATGCAGTTTGTCCTCCCATTGTCGGAAGTACTGCATCAATATCATGAATCTCTAATATTTCTATTATTGATTCTGGAGTAAGAGGTTTCAAGTAAATATTATCTGCTACGACTTTATCAGTCATAATTGTAGCAGGGTTAGAATTAATAAGTGTTACTTCAATTCCCTCATCCCTAAGTGATCTTGCGGCCTGAGAGCCAGCATAATCAAATTCACAAGCTTGTCCAATTACAATTGGTCCACTTCCAATAATTAAGATTGATTTGATGGAATTATCTTTCGGCATAGAATATCAATTTGATAAATTTCTGCAAAAATAAAACAATGCTTCAGGTAGGCTATATAAAAGTTGTTATAAGTTGCCACGACTTATTAACAGAGCAAAAAAAAAGCCTTTCATCAAATGATGAAAGGCTTTTCAAAAAACGGCAACGACATACTCTTCCAGATTTTACTCTAGTACCATCTGCGCTATAAGGCTTAACTTCTCTGTTCGGAATGGGAAGAGGTGGACCCTTATGCAATAGTCACCGAAGACTTTTAATAAATTACATGTTGAAAATAAAATTAAACCAGAGAAAGTTTTAGAATAAACTGTAGCTAAATAAAGCTTACAGGTAATTAGTACTACTCAGCTTTGACCTCGCGGTCTTTACACTTGTAGCCTATCAACGTCATCATCTTTAACGACCTTTAAAAGATATCTCATCTTGAGAAGAGTTTCGTGCTTAGATGCTTTCAGCGCTTATCTCAACCAAACATAGCTACCCTGCGATGCAGCTGGCGCCACAACAGGTACACCAGAGGTTTGTCCAACCCGGTCCTCTCGTACTAGGGTCAGGTTCTCTCAAATATCTAGCGCCCACAACAGATAGGGACCGAACTGTCTCGCGACGTTCTGAACCCAGCTCGCGTGCCACTTTAATGGGCGAACAGCCCAACCCTTGGGACCTTCTCCAGCCCCAGGATGTGACGAGCCGACATCGAGGTGCCAAACCACTCCGTCGATGTGAGCTCTTGGGAGTGATCAGCCTGTTATCCCCGGCGTACCTTTTATCCTTTGAGCGATGGCCCTTCCATACGGAACCACCGGATCACTATGCTCTACTTTCGTACCTGCTCGACTTGTCGGTCTCACAGTCAAGCTCCCTTGTGCCATTACACTCTGCGCACGGTTACCAAGCGTGCTGAGGGAACCTTTAGAAGCCTCCGTTACTCTTTTGGAGGCGACCACCCCAGTCAAACTACCCACCACACGCTGTTCTCCTGAAAGGAGTTAGGCACCGAATAATTGAAGGGTGGTATTTCAAGGACGACTCCATCACGCCTAGCGACGCAACTTCGAGGTCTCCCACCTATCCTACACATCAATTATCCAATACCAACGTGAAGCTATAGTAAAGGTGCACGGGGTCTTTCCGTCCCGTTGCGGGTATCCGGCATCTTCACCGGAATTACAATTTCACCGAGCTCGTGGCCGAGACAGTACCCATATCGTTACACCATTCGTGCAGGTCGGAACTTACCCGACAAGGAATTTCGCTACCTTAGGACCGTTATAGTTACGGCCGCCGTTTACCGGGGCTTCAATTCAGACCTTCTGACCGAAGTCATAAGCCCTCCTCTTAACCTTCCGGCACCGGGCAGGTGTCAGGCCTTATACATCATCTTTCGATTTAGCAAAGCCATGTGTTTTTGATAAACAGTCGCATGGGTCTATTCACTGCGGCTGACCGAAGTCAGCGTCTCTTCTCCCGAAGTTACGAGACGATTTTGCCTAGTTCCTTAGCCACGGATCACTCGAGCGCCTTAGTATACTCTACTTGACTACCTGTGTCGGTTTGCGGTACAGGTTGTTTTAATCTGATGCTTAGAAGTTTTTCTTGGGAGCCTGATTAGCGCACTTCCGTCACCCGAAGGTTCAGTTATCACTCAGACTTTAGCAAAACAGCGGATTTACCAACTGTCCTATACCTACATCCTTAGACGAACTATTCCGTCAGTTCGTGTGCATTTCACTTCTCCGTCACTCCATCGCAATTAAAACAAGTACGGGAATATTAACCCGTTGTCCATCCACTACCCCTTTCGGGTTCGCGTTAGGTCCTGACTAACCCTCAGCTGATTAGCATGGCTGAGGAAACCTTAGTCTATTGGCGTGCGGGTTTCTCGCCCGCATTATCGTTACTTATGCCTACATTTTCTTTTCTAACCGCTCCAGAGTACCTTGCCGGCACGCCTTCAGCGCAATTAGAATGCTCCCCTACCACTCTTGCGAGTTCACAGTTTCGGTGGTGTACTTATGCCCGATTATTATCCACGCTCGATCGCTCGACTAGTGAGCTGTTACGCACTCTTTAAATGAATGGCTGCTTCCAAGCCAACATCCTAGCTGTCAATGCAATCGAACCACGTTTGGTCAACTTAGCACACACTTGGGGACCTTAACTGATGATCTGGGTTCTTTCCCTCTCGGACATGGACCTTAGCACCCATGCCCTCACTCCCGAGTATATTTCATAGCATTCGGAGTTTGTCAGGGGTTGGTAGGCGGTGAAGCCCCCTAGCCCTATCAGTAGCTCTACCTCTATGAAACTCAACCTCGAGGCTGCACCTAAATGCATTTCGGGGAGTACGAGCTATTTCCCGGTTTGATTGGCCTTTCACCCCTACCCACAACTCATCCAAAGACTTTTCAACGTCAACTGGTTCGGTCCTCCATTCCATGTTACTGGAACTTCAACCTGGTCATGGGTAGATCACCGGGTTTCGCGTCTACCGCATCAAACTAAACGCCCTATTAAGACTTGCTTTCGCTTCGGCTACTTAACTTCATTAATTAACCTTGCTTGATACGAGTAACTCGTAGGCTCATTATGCAAAAGGCACGCTGTCACCCCAAAGGGCTCCAACAGTTTGTAAGTGTATGGTTTCAGGATCTATTTCACTCCCTTGTTCAGGGTACTTTTCACCTTTCCCTCACGGTACTAGTTCACTATCGGTCTCTCAGTAGTATTTAGCCTTACCGGATGGTCCCGGTAGATTCAGACAGGATTACACGTGTCCCGCCCTACTCAGGATACTACTAGGTATTAACACTATTTCATGTACGGGATTATCACCCTCTTTGATGTAACTTTCCAGTTAGCTTCCATTATAATGTTAAAGTCCACATTGTAGTCCTACAACCCCAAATTTGCCGAAACAAATTTGGTTTGGGCTGTTCCCCGTTCGCTCGCCGCTACTAGGGGAATCATTGTTATTTTCTATTCCTCCGGTTACTTAGATGTTTCAGTTCACCGGGTTAACCTCCCCTAAGGGATAACTAGTCTTCAACTAGCTGGGTTTCCCCATTCGGAAATCTCTGGATTAAAGGTTGTTTGCACCTCCCCAAAGCTTATCGCAGCTTATCACGTCCTTCATCGTCTCTGAGAGCCAAGGCATCCGCCATACACCCTTAACAGCTTTTAAATAAGTTACAACTTATTCTAAACTTTATTCTTAATATTTGATAGTTAATATAAAATATTAACTCTGATTTAATTTTATTTTCAACATGTCAAAGAACTTATTTTCCATAACGGAAATAGTGGAGAATAACGGAGTCGAACCGTTGACCTCCTGCGTGCAAGGCAGGCGCTCTAGCCAGCTGAGCTAATCCCCCAAAAAAACTTTATAGTAGTCCCTCGCAGATTTGAACTGCGGACCTCTACATTATCAGTGTAGCGCTCTAACCAACTGAGCTAAGGGACTATTGTCCAAAGCAAGCTGCCAAAGCACACTGAGCTTTTGGGAAATAATAAGTTATATATAAAGAAGTAAAAAAGAAAACTAGGTAAAAACAATTATGCACAAAATCAAATCGTCGTACCTCTAAAAAGGAGGTGTTCCAGCCGCACCTTCCGGTACGGCTACCTTGTTACGACTTAGCCCCAGTTACCAGTTTTACCCTAGGCAGCTCCTTACGGTTACCGACTTCAGGCACTCCCAGCTTCCATGGCTTGACGGGCGGTGTGTACAAGGCCCGGGAACGTATTCACCGGATCATGGCTGATATCCGATTACTAGCGATTCCAGCTTCATAGAGTCGAGTTTCAGACTCCAATCCGAACTGAGATAGGTTTTAGAGATTAGCATCTTGTCGCCAAGTAGCTGCCCTTTGTACCTACCATTGTAGCACGTGTGTGGCCCAGGACGTAAGGGCCGTGATGATTTGACGTCATCCCCACCTTCCTCACCGCTTGCGCGGGCAGTTTCTTTAGAGTCCCCACCATAATGTGCTGGCAACTAAAGATAGGGGTTGCGCTCGTTGCGGGACTTAACCCAACACCTCACGGCACGAGCTGACGACAACCATGCAGCACCTTGTACATTGTCCGAAGAAGGACTGGTTTCCCAATCTGTCATTGTACATTTAAGTCCTGGTAAGGTTCCTCGCGTATCATCGAATTAAACCACATGCTCCACCGCTTGTGCGGGCCCCCGTCAATTCCTTTGAGTTTCAACCTTGCGATCGTACTCCCCAGGTGGATTACTTAACACTTTCGCTTTGCCACTGACAGTATATCGCCAATAGCTAGTAATCATCGTTTACGGCGTGGACTACCAGGGTATCTAATCCTGTTCGCTCCCCACGCTTTCGTCCCTCAGCGTCAATAATGACTTAGCAAGCTGCCTTCGCTATCGGTGTTCTATGTCATATCTAAGCATTTCACCGCTACATGACATATTCCGCCTGCTTCAATCATATTCAAGAAATTCAGTTTCAATGGCAGTTCCATAGTTGAGCTATGGGCTTTCACCACTGACTTAAATTTCCGCCTACGGACCCTTTAAACCTAATAAATCCGGATAACGCTTGCACCCTCCGTATTACCGCGGCTGCTGGCACGGAGTTAGCCGGTGCTTATTCTTATAGTACCGTCAGCCCTCTACACGTAGAGGGGTTTCTTCCTATATAAAAGAAGTTTACGACCCATAGGGCTGTCATCCTTCACGCGGCATGGCTGGTTCAGACTTTCGTCCATTGACCAATATTCCTCACTGCTGCCTCCCGTAGGAGTCTGGTCCGTGTCTCAGTACCAGTGTGGGGGACCATCCTTTAAGACCCCCTAAACATCGTTGCCTTGGTAAGCCATTACCTTACCAACTAGCTAATGTTGCGCATGCCCATCTTTAACCACCGGAGTTTTAATTACATGATCATGAGATCTCGTAATGTTATGAGGTATTAATCCAAATTTCTTTGGGCTATCCCTCAGTTAAAGGTAGGTTGCATACGTGTTACGCACCCGTTCGCCACTCGTCAGCGAAAAGCAAGCTTTTCCTGTTACCGTTCGACTTGCATGTGTTAAGCCTGCCGCTAGCGTTCATCCTGAGCCAGGATCAAACTCTCCATTGTAATTATAACTTTAAGTTTTGTTGTGTACTCGGATTTGACTTTAATTGTGTAAAATTTAATTTTACGCTAGTTTCCTAATTTTTTACTTCAATACTTCAAAGAACTTTAATTCTATATAACCGCTTGATTTTCTAAGCGGGGTGCAAATGTAAATCTAATTTTAACAAGTGCAAATTTTATGTCAATTTATTTGAAAATAATTTCGATTTGTTTTAAAGAATTAGCTCGTTTGCCTTTTCTAAATTTAACTCCTCGTTTTCAAAGCGGGTGCAAATGTAAATCTATTTTTTATACCTACAACTTTTTTTATAATTATTTCAAAACTTTTTTTGATTGGTTTTACTTAAGCTCATTTGCTATATGTAAATATCACCTCTCATTTTCAAAGCGGGTGCAAATGTAAATCTAATTTTTATATCTGCAACCTTTTTTAAAATTATTTCAAAACTTTTTTTTAATTGGTCTTACTTTAGCTCGTTTGCTGCAGGTAATTGGCGACTTCTCGTTTTCAAAGCGGCTGCAAATGTATATTCTTTTCCTTTCTTAGCAAGAAAAAAACGATATATTTTACAACTAATTTAAACTAGCCTTGAATATCAATATTTTAGGGAGTAGAATTTGACACTGAAATTACTTTTCCGTTTATAAATCGCGATCCATTCAATGCAAAACTATATATATACTGAGCCATTTCTTTTGCGGAAACTGAAGCTTCATATCCCGGAAAGGCCTCATTTAGCATTTCTGTTTGAACTGCACCAAGCGCTAAACAATTAAATTTAATGTTTGATTCTTTATATTCTTCAGCTAAACACTCTGTTAAGATAGACATTCCGCCTTTTGAAGAACTATAAGCAGATAATCCTGGAAATTTGACAGAGCCTTGAACACCACCCATACTACCTATACTTATTACATGTGAATTATCCTTTCTAAGTAATGGCAGAACTATTTGCATTAATCGAAACGGACCTAATACATTCACTTCATACATCCTTCGTAAATTACTTTCTGAAATCTGACCAAATGTCTCATTCACCAAATAACCAGCATTATTAATTAAAACATCTATGCCATTCTCAATAGTAAGAAACGAATTTAATTCGATAGTGTTTAACGATTCAAAATCAAATTGAAGGAATTTAATCCTATTTGAATCACCAACTTCATTTTTGTATTTTTCAATTGGGTCTATGTTTCTGCTCAAACAATATACATTATGTTGCTGTGAAAACAACCTTACTAGCTCCAACCCTATACCTCTTGAGCAACCTGTAATAACAATATTCATTTATCTAGTATAAAAAAAGCCACTCCTAAGGAGTGGCTTCATGTTTCGTTTGTATCCTTATTCTACTATCAACTTTTTCGTTTGAATAGTTCCTTCAGAACTTACTTTAATAAAATACACTCCGTTTGAAACTGAGCTTAAATCTACTTTCATTATAGCTCCTGTTACATACTTGTAAGATGACATTAATCTTCCTTGTATATCAACTAATTCAATCGACACATTATCCAAACCATTAACGAGATTAACTGTTACGCTACTAGATGCTGGATTTGGATACATTTCAAAGAATACATTATTATCAATTTCTTTTACACTTGTTAAACAAAAAGCAGGTGTCTCAACTCCTCCATTTGGATCATAACCATCTAAAGAAGTAACTCCAGACCCTGAAGGATCTAACCAATCGCTTAATCTAGCTGCTGAAGAACTAGAACCATTTCCAGTCCAAGACATTGAAAATTTACCATAAAAATCATTCGTAATACTTGTACAAGAAGCACTTCCTCCATGCAATTGCCCAACTAAATGATGATTCTCATCCCATAATCCAGACCCGGAAGAACCTCCTTCTGTTGTTGTATTTCTTTCCCAAGCTTCAATTCTCCATTCAGAATTTGAAACTGATGATAACCCCGATGCACTTGTTAAGGGATCATCATCAAATGCTAATTTCTTAACATCTCCTGATGGATGATGAATACCTACACCTGTTTGCGGCGATGCTCCTCCATTTTCCCATCCAGCATAAAACACCTCATAACTTGCAGGTGGGATAGAATTTAACTCTATCAAACCAAAATCAGATGCGGCATTACTAGCTTTAAAAGTAGATCCATTAACGATATTCCCGTTAGTTGCACCAGCTGCATTAGCATTTGAACTTGAACAGTTGGTACTATTATAGTTAAACTTAAAAACTGCACTTCCCATGGATGATGGACCACAGTGATTTGCAGTTAAGAAATAAGGAGTACCATCCTCACTTGTATTATTTATTAATGTCCCTGTACAAAGACCTCCTCCCATAGCTATTCTAGCTACCGACCTAATTTCATCCAACCAATCACAAGCATCCCAACAAACAACATCTTTATTGCAAGTTCCAGATTCACCTATTTTAACGGGGTACCAATTATTAATATCTACATAACCGTGCACAACCATTCCTATAAGTAACCTACCTTGACCGGCAACTTCAATTGGCTCAAAATACTCAATAACTACAGCTTCTCCTTTAATTAAATCAGAACCTAACATATTATTTACATTATTATTCTGAGCAGTATAAGCTCCTACAACCATATCCGTCTCTTTATTATACAAATGAACAGAAGCCCCGTTAGGTATAAAGAAATCATTAAATATTACATTCATCGACAATGCTCCTGGAGATGAAAATTTAATTTTCCATACCTTATCTCCATCATCCGTCGTTTGCCAAGTTCCAGAATTTTGTAAACCATAATTAGTAATATGCTCATATCCAAATCGAAAAGGACCTACTTTATTTGTACGGTTAATCAAATCTTCATCTAATTGTTTTTCTAAATCGAAGGTGGGCATTACATGTTCATTAGTCTTAAAGTTGTTAGACAATACATTGGAATTGAAAGACACGGGACCTCCAACATTGAAGGTTTGTGCTATTGTTACAAAACTTATGGTAAATCCTAACAATAATGTAGTTACTTTATTCATGGTTATTTTTTAATTTGGTGTGTCAAGATACAAAACAAATTGATGTCTGCCAATTAATTACCAAAATCTGTAACTTATAGATACAGATTAGTACTGTCCCAGACCAATAAAGCAGAACGCTTTTATACTTAAAAAAGAACTTAGCTAAATTATGCTTCGTCGAAGTCTAGAACCACATTTTCGGATGCAGGATGAGCCTGACATGCCAAGACAAAACCTTCAGCAACTTCTTCATCACTTAGAGCATAATTAGCATCCATTATCATCTTACCTTCAGTAACCTTTGCCTTACAAGTGCAGCAAACAGCTCCTTTACAAGAAAATGGAGCATCTACATCGTTTCTCATTGCAGCTTCTAAGACATTCTCTCCCACCGAGGCCAACTCAAACTCCGTTTCTTCTTCGTCATAAATCACTTTAACTTTGGCAATTCCCATAAATTCAGTGTGATCACCAACGCTACCTTCTTTCTCTATAACAGGCGTAGTAAACAATTCAAAATTAATTCTATCATCAGAAACGCCTAAGTCATGCAGTGCATCTTTCACCTCCATTATCATTCCTTCTGGGCCGCACATATAAAATGCTTTCACTTGCGATACGGTTAAATCCATCCCTAACAATGCTGTTGCTTTACTCTTATTAATTCTACCTGACATTATTGAATTTGAAGTATCTTCTTTAGATAAAATGTGATGAACAGCTAATCTATCTCCTTCTAATGCCTCGATTTCTTTCTTAAAAATGATTGTCTCAGTCGTTTGATTACCATAAAACAATACAAATTTACTTTGACTCTCTTTCTCCAGTACAGATTTAATCATTGACCAAATTGGAGTAATTCCACTTCCTGCTGCAAATGCAACATAAGTATTCTGGCCCTGACCTGTCTCTAATAGGAAACTTCCATGCGGAGGCATTACTCCAATTTCATCTCCTACTTTTACAGAATCATTTAAATAATTAGAAACCAACCCATTTTCAACTCTTTTTACAGCAATTCTAATCGGTTCATTTAAAAAAGGCGAAGAGCACATTGAATAAGAACGCCGAACATCATTTCCATCAATATCGAACCTTAGCGTAACATATTGTCCTGGGATATAATTAAACTTTTCCTTCTTATCTTCAGGAACTTCAAATGCAATAGACACTGTATCTGATGTTTCCTCTCTTACATCTACTACTTTAAGGTTGTGAAAATGTTTCATAATTATTCTTTTTTCAACTAATTAGAATGCAAAGTTAAAATTGCTATTCAAATTACCTTAACATAATATCAGGTATTTTTCATTAAGTAATTATTGAAAAGATTATCAACTATATAGCAGAATACTTTTACTTTTATGGAAATAATTTTTCCAAACAATGAAAACGTACAAGAATATTGAATTTGAAATTAATGAAGGTGTTGCTATAATCACCTTAAATAGAACTGATGTATTAAACAGCTTTAATTTTGAAATGGCAGATGACACAATAGATGCATTGACTTATTCAAGAGACGAAAAAATTATTAGAGCAATTGTTTTAACTGCTAATGGGAAAGGATTTTGTGCCGGTCAAGATTTAGAAGAGGCCACTCGAGAAAACGGACCAAATATTGAAGAAATTGTTGAGCATACTTACAACCCCATAATAGGATTAATAAGAAATATTGAAAAACCCGTTATTTGCGCTGTGAATGGAGTAGCTGCTGGTGCAGGAGCAAATATCGCAATTGCATGTGACATAACTTTTGCTGCCGAATCAGCAAATTTTATTCAGTCATTTAGTAATATTGGTTTAGTTCCAGATAGCGGTGGGACTTTTTTCCTTCCTCGGTTAATTGGACTTCAAAGAGCCACAGCTATGATGTTTTCAGGAAACAAAATATCTGCTATTGAAGCAAAAGAAATGGGAATGATTTATGAAACGGTTGCTGACAAACAATTAATGCAAGTTGTACTTGATTATGCAAAGAAGCTTTCAAAAAGGCCAACAAAAGGTTTTGGCTTAACAAAGAAGGCGTTAAACAAATCTTTTACTAATTCTTTGCAAGAACAATTAGGTTTGGAAAAGGAATTACAAGCAATTGCAGCTAAAACGCATGATCACCAAGAAGGAATAAAAGCTTTCTTTGAGAAAAGAAGACCGAAATACACAGGAGAATAATTACTTTTTGAGGAAGCGCTTATTATAAATAAGGTAACCAAAATTAAATAGGAAACTCCATTGATTTTCTCTCGCTTCATAATAGTTGGCCGATAGCGAAATTGGGCCAAGAGGACTATTATATACTAAGCTTCCTGAACCTATGTAATACCTGGTTGACCATGCATTATTGATATCATAAAACGGCAAATTAAATTCATTTGCCAATATCTCAGTGTAAGGCTGAAATACAAAACCCTCAACTCTTAAGTCCAAAGAAGGTCGAATTGAAAAAATGGCTTTCATTCCTCCGGCAATATAATCATGAGCGGCATGTTCTGAGATGAAAAAGGTTTTACTCTCTAAAGTAGGATAATAAGAAGGCGCTTGTATCATAGTAGAAGTGTAATTGTCCAAAAAATTATCCGCCACTAATAATACACCTTCCATTTCGCCTCCTAATTTTATATATTTCGATAGTTTAAAATACTGTTCCAGTCTTCCCTTAAAAAAATACCAGATATGATCAATGTTTTCAGCTGGAGAAACCAATGGAGATGTGCTTCCAAGCATGCTATTTTCTTTCCCTAATATATAATTCGCTTGTAAATGCACCAGGCCTCCTTCAGTAGCGTACATTTTACGATTAAGTGTTGATTGCTTATAATTCACCCCTATTGATTGAGCTTCAAAATTTGTTGCATCTGCAGTATCTGATGCTGAAAATTGTTCCGTCTGATAATAATTATTCTCAGTCAATCCGATGTCATAAGACATTGATAGCTTGCCAAAGTTGGAAACAGGAATCTGTAAATCAATACCCGCATATCTTTCGTTTTCCACTATATACGATGGTTTTACATCTTCAAAAAAAGTTGCAAAACTTTTAAAGAAGTCCCATCTACTTATATAACCATACACTCCTAATTTAATTGGTAATCTGTAATTCGCTTCTACATCTACTCTACCTCCAACAGAGCCATAGAACTTCCCAAAATAAGAATTTGCGGAAAGTTTGAACGCAAATTTATTTAACCTCAAATAATCCATACCAAGGTATGCTGTATTAATCGGTCTAGATGAAAACACCCCACCAAACTGAATATTGAAAGGTTTTTCTGGATTAACTCGAATTACCAACACATAGTTCCCTGTTACTTCATTGTACTTTGCAAGAGGGTATATATTTTTTACTTTTTCATCCTCAGCCAATCGAAAAAATCTTTTTTGCAATTCTTCGAGACTTACTATTTCCTTTTTCCGGATTAACGCTGACTTTATATATTTTGCTTGATTTTCTGTAACCCCCTCAACTAAAACTTCTTCAAAATATATTGGCTTTAATTTTTTTCTGAAGTCAATTCGTTTTTGCAACAATACAGAATCACTAACTCTTAACTGAATTGCGCCTTTGATGCTATCCATTAATGCCATTGTTGCATCATATCCTTCTTGAACAATTTCCTCTGCTTTTCCAAAATCAAAAACACCGATACTTGCTTTAGGCTCAATTAAAATTCCATTTTCACAAATTATGGATGTTTCAGCTCTATTCAATATCATAGTTTTTAGTTGAGATATTGGATCATCTTGATCAGGAGGAGCCGCAGTGTCCGTAAAATTAACGCCAATAATTATGTCTGGCATAAATTCATCATACATAATATCAGATGGAAAATTATTGTACAATCCACCATCAAACAACAGTTTCCCATCCACCATTATTGGCCTAATATAACCAGGGTAAGTCATAGATGCTCTAACAGCTTGATTCAAATGACCAGCATCAAAAACAACTTGACTTTTTGTACTAATATCTGAAGCAACACATCTAAAAGGAACAAACAAACTATCAAAATTGTAATTCGCCTGTGCTGAAATATTTGAATACTGTTTCATGTATTCAAAATCCAGCGAAATCGGATTTGTTAAATTTGTAGGCAATGATTTATTTACATTAAAATCTTTAGAAAACCTAATGTTTACAAGTGATGCATCACTTTCTGTTTTCCTAAAAAAATATTTATATTGGGTTTCAATGCCGCCATTAGACATTAACTCAAACTTATCGTCGAAAAACAAATACTCCATTTGCTGTGGCGATATTCCTGCTGAATACATGCTCCCTATCATAGCACCGGCACTTGTTCCTGCGATATAATCAACAGGAATGTTGTTTTCTTCTAAAGCTTTTAATACTCCGACATGTGCTAAACCCAAGGCTCCTCCGCCACTCAATACTAATCCAACTTTTTGCGTGTATCCAAAAAAGCTACTTAATAAAAATAAAAATAATATGAATTTTTTGCTTATCAAATTTAGGTTATTGTGTATACAAAGATTATGAATTAATTACATCTATTAAAACATTTAATAAACCTAATTACTATATAAGAGACAATCGCGTCTAATTTGGTCGTATCTTTTAAACCTAAAAATATTGCAACAACGCAACTCTTCATACTTACCTAAATGCACTATTTACGGTGGAACTTTGATTAATACTCCTTAACTGGAATATCTTTCAATACATCTTTTAGTAATGTCCAAAACTTCGCAACCGTATCAATTTTGACTTTTTCATCCGGAGAATGCGGGTTTCTAATAGTTGGCCCAAATGAAATCATATCCCAATTTGGATAAATTTCACCTAAAATACCACACTCCAAACCCGCATGACATGCCATCACTTTTGGATCTTCATTATAAAGGGCTTTGTATTTTCCTTTCATTAAATCCAATATTTCAGAATTTGAATTTGGATCCCAGCCAGGATAAGACCCTGTATATTCAACATCACAACCCATTAATTGAAAACTTGCTCCAACTGTATGCGCAATATCCATTTTGGCGGTTTCTAATGAACTTCTTTGTAAACTCTGGGTATTAAATTCTCCATCTTTTACAATAACTCTTGCCAAAGAAGAGGAAGTCTCAACCAAGCCTTCAATTGACATACTCATTCTATAAACGCCATTGTGCAAAGCATATATTGCATTCGTAAGATTCAAAACATCGCTTTTGGACATTACTTTTTTCGGTAAGTCAACAGCAGTGATTTCAATCATTAATCCTTCATCAGAAACAGAAAACTCTCCTTTAATTTCTTTAACCCTTTTTGAAAATATCTCTAAATACGAATCATCCTTTACTGTTATAGTTGCAAAAGACTCTCTAGGGATTGCATTTCGCAGACTACCTCCATTTATTTCTGCAATTCGAAGTTCGTAAGCTTCGCAATTCCAAAGTAAACGGTTCATTATTTTATTTGCATTTCCACGTTGTAAGTGAATATCCATTCCAGAGTGACCACCTTTTAACCCTTTTACTATAATGGCATAGGCAATTCCAGATGAAGGTTCTTCTGTGTAGTTGTATTTCGTATTTGTATCAATACCACCTGCACAACCGATAGAGAATTCATCATCATCTTCTGTATCTAAATTCAATAAAATATCTGCTTTCAAAACTCCAGCCTCCAGACCAAAAGCTCCAGTCATACCCGTTTCTTCATCAATGGTAAACAAGGCTTCTAATGCAGGATGAGCAATATCAGTAGATTCGAGCAAAGACATTATTGCTGCCACTCCCATTCCATTATCCGCTCCTAAAGTGGTTCCATTAGCAGTAACCCAATCACCATCAATTAACATCTCAATACCTTGCGTGTCAAAATCAAATTCTGTATCTGAATTTTTTTGATGAACCATATCAAGATGCGATTGTAAAACAACCATTTTCCTATTTTCCATACCCACGGTAGCAGGTTTTGAAATTATCACGTTACCTACTCCATCAACATAAGTGGGTAACCCTAGGTTCTCTCCAAAATCTTTTGCAAAAGCAATTACCCTCTCTTCCTTTTTGGAAGGGCGAGGAACACTGTTTAACTTTGCAAAATTATTCCAAACTGTTTTTGGTTCTAAGTCTCTAATTTCCATGAAAAATATATTTGAGGCGAATATAATAAGTATGAATGAATATTTTACAACACAATTATACCTCTTTCTTGTAATCCAATATCCTATCTTTACAAAATGGATGATTTTTCAGATACCCCCAAATTAGAGCCAGACGACTTTTATTGGTCAGAAGAAGGATATCGGGTATTTACAGAGAAATATCATTTAAAAAGAGGCCGTTGCTGCAAAAGTGGTTGCAAGCACTGCCCATACGGATACGACAAAAAGACGGGAAAAATTAAGGGAAATGGAAATAATTAATAACCAGTAACCAATATCTCTACGCGCCTATTCAAGGACTGTTCTTCCTCTGTCCCTGTTGATGGAAATAACATTTGCGTGCAATTAAATCCTTGAGTTGTAATCCGTTCAGAATCGATTCCTTTTTTTATCAAAAATGATTTCACAGTAAGTGCTCTGGCCAAGGAAAGGTCTTGACTTACTGCTGTTCCCCCAGGACAACCGTTTGTATGTCCATCAATCCTTATCCTAAGAGATTTATTCCTTTTCATTAACTTTAATATTCTTTTAAAAGTAGGTATTGAAGCAGGCAAAGCACTAGGAGAACCACCAAAAAAATTTATATTATCTAAAACTATGTTCTTTCCTTTCTTTAATTCAGGCAAAATGACATTTATAGGGTCGGGAAAAGTTTCAGAAGTAATTTTAATCATTTTCTCGAAGAAAAAATGATTATTACTTTCAACAGACAAGGTATAATCTTCAGGGCTTGAAGTTTTCAATACAGGTGCATCCAACTTAAATTCTCCTGTAGTTTTATCTGCTATTGTTTGCGCTAAGAGCTCTCCTGTTTTACTTTCCCAGAGAACTTTGACTTCCTCATTTATCAAATTATTCTCGTCATTTTTTATCACACCAGTAATCTCAACTGTTTTGTAATAGTCAAACACCAATGAAAAACCAGCCTTATTTCCATAGACATTATCCAAAACTAAATAATATCGATCTCCTTGCTCGACATCTATTGCTTTACTAAGATGGCAACCAGGTCCAGAATGCACTCTTTCTTTATTCGCATCAAGCGAAAGACCTGTAATACTATTTTCTTCAGTGCTAAATCGAGATATATTGGTTCGAAGCGGTTTGATTTTCTTTTTAACAATGTCGGAACAAAAATTTTCATCTGTATACTTAAATAAAAGAAAATCAAAATCGGCAGCTGTGTCTTTTGGGATAATTTTAAAAATCAAAATTCCGCTATAAACTGGGTCAAATTGAAACCAAGCGCTGTTATGCTCTTTTTTAAAATATTGTAATGAATTACTTGGGTTTCCTGAAAACTCTAACTCTTCGCCTATTCCTTGCGGTGATTCTTTAAACGTAAACTCACCTTCTGCATCAATAATAGCAGCATTAAAGCAATCCTGGATAAGTGGAGCTGTTTTTTGGCAATAACCTGTTATTAGAAAAACACAGAAAAACGTAGATGAAAACAAATATTTATATGTACTGCTCATAAAATGACTTATTGATGTTTATAATATAACGACATCTTAATCAATTGGCACAATAACAAATTTGGTATTTTACTTTTCGCTTGAAAGTAAACGAGCTATTATGCTGTTTTCATCAATATGATTTGCAATATTTTTAAAGAGTATTATAATTGGAACTGAAAGTATTACACCTGCAATACCCCACAAATAACCCCAAAAAATAAGATTAACAAACACTACCAACGTACTCATTGCAAAACTCTTTCCTATATACTTCACTTCAACAAAAGTTCCCATCATTAATTGAACTGCCATTAATATTGCGGCAAACAAACCTACCATTGCTAATGAATCAATTTCTAAAAACCCTAATAACACAGGAAACATAGTTGCTATAAGGGAACCTACTTGAGGTATGAAATTTAACACAAAAGCAAGAAAACCAAAAAACAGAGCGAAATCCACTCCAAATAAATAACAAACACCTCCAAATAAAATACCGGTGATTAGACTTACCAGCGCTTTTACCTTAATATAAATTCGTAAATCTTCTATCCAATTATTAACAACATTGAGTAGTCCTTCTCCATTTTTCTCGCCTCCTAAGTACAACAACCACTTTTCATAATTGTACATGTTAGCTAGAATAATTATTAGATAAATCAAAATCATCAAATACATCCCAACTACAGAATTAAACATATCCAATACAGGCGAAACTGAATCCATTAACTTACCGGATGACAATGCAGACGAAAGTCTACTCCAATCTATGTCTTTACCCAAATCGATTCCGGTGTATTCACCAACTCTTTCGAACGTTGGTAATAATTTAGTATCCACAAGAGAGTTTATTGCATTCTTTTTTAAACTGTATTCATAGTTTGTAAGTTGAATAATAAACCCGCCGACTCTAAATGCTCCAATGATTGCAGCGCCCACTATAAATATTGCTAGAACATTTGGAACTTTCCATTTTTTGAGCCTCATAAAAAGAGGCACAAGTAGTGCGGCTAAAAAAATACTCATCGCCAATGGAATTATAACAAAAGCCATTTCTTTAAGCACAATTACTAAGATTACCGTTGTAATAATACTTAATAAGATTCTTATTAATTTAATATTTGATTGATTCTCCAGGCCTTCTAGTTTTTGACAAATATAACGAAACTGTATTTGCTTCCAACCTTAGGGTTGTTTACATTTGTCCTAATACAGACACTACGGCATTGTCAGTAGAATATTTAACATATCAAATTAGATGCAATCAACCACCATGTTAAGTTTTAAGAAACAAATTATTCAAGGAATTCCGCGCGAATTGCCTCCAAAAAGAGAATATGATAACTCTGTTAGTCATGCTCCAAAGAGAAAAGATATTTTATCTGAGGAAGAAAAAAAGTTAGCACTCAAAAATGCACTTCGTTATTTCGATAAAAAACACCATGCAGCGCTAATTTCCGAATTTAAAGAAGAACTGGAAAAATACGGACGTATTTATATGTATCGTTTTCGTCCTGAATACACTATTTATGCGCGACCAATAAACGAATATCCTGGTAAATCTGTTCAAGCACAATCAATAATGCTTATGATTCAGAATAACTTGGATTACGCAATTGCGCAACATCCACATGAACTAATTACTTATGGAGGTAATGGAGCTGTTTTTCAAAACTGGGCACAATATCTTCTCGTAATGCAATATCTGTCTGAAATGACGGATGAACAAACCCTCGTTATTTATTCAGGACATCCCATGGGATTGTTCCCCTCTCACAAAGAGGCTCCTAGAGTTGTTGTAACAAATGGAATGATGATTCCAAATTATTCCAAACCAGATGACTGGGAAAAGTTCAATGCTTTAGGAGTATCTCAATATGGACAAATGACCGCTGGTTCTTACATGTATATAGGGCCTCAAGGGATTGTTCATGGCACAACAATAACCGTTTTAAATGGGTGTAGAAAAATTGACACTTCGACTTCGCTCAGTGCAGGAACTTCGACTTCGCTCAGTGCAGGAACAGCGGGCAAACTATTTGTTACCTCTGGATTAGGGGGAATGAGTGGAGCGCAGCCAAAAGCAGGAAATATTGCTGGAGTTGTTTCAGTAACTGCCGAAATCAATCCGGAAGCTACTTACAAAAGGCATGAACAAGGTTGGGTGGATGAAGTCATTAAAGATTTAGATGAGCTATGTTCTCGCGTTCAATCCGCAAAAGACAATAAAGAAGTTGTTTCAATTGCATACGATGGTAACATTGTAGATGTATGGGAAAAATTTGACAAAGAAAATATTTACATTGACTTGGGGTCGGATCAAACATCGTTACATAACCCATGGGCTGGGGGATATTATCCTGCTGGGATTAGCTTTGAAGAAAGCAATGAAATGATGGCAAACAATCCTGCTCTTTTTAAAGAAAAAGTTCAAGAAACTTTGCGTCGTCATGCAACCGCTGTTAATAAACACACTGCAAAGGGAACTTATTTCTTCGATTATGGAAATGCATTTTTACTAGAAGCATCTAGAGCTGGTGCAGACATCATGGCTGAAAACGGAATTGATTTTAAATACAATTCTTATGTTCAAGACATTATGGGCCCTATGTGTTTCGATTATGGCTTTGGTCCATTTAGATGGGTTTGTACTTCAGGAAAACCTGAAGACTTAAAAACCACAGATGATATCGCTTGTGAAGTTTTGGAAGAGTTAATGAAAACTTCTCCGAAAGAAATTCAGCAGCAAATGGCGGATAATATCCAATGGATAAAAGGAGCTCAAGAAAATAAGATGGTTGTTGGTTCACAAGCTAGAATACTATATGCGGATGCTGAAGGGAGAACTAAAATTGCAGAAGCATTTAACAATGCTGTTGCTAGTGGAAAATTATCTGCTCCAATAAATTTGGGACGTGATCATCATGATGTCTCAGGAACTGATTCGCCTTATAGGGAGACGAGTAATATTTATGATGGTTCGCGATTTACTGCAGATATGGCAATTCAAAATGTAATTGGCGATTCCTTTAGAGGAGCTACCTGGGTTAGTATTCATAATGGTGGTGGAGTCGGTTGGGGCGAAGTAATCAATGGTGGTTTCGGAATGACTTTGGATGGTTCTGCTGATGCGGATAGAAGGTTAAAATCTATGCTGTTTTGGGATGTTAATAATGGGATAGCCAGAAGAAGTTGGGCACGAAATGATGCCGCTATTTTTGCTATAAAAAGAGAAATGGCGAGAACACCTAATTTGAAAGTGACTCTTCCAAACATTGTAGATGAGGATCTACTAAATTAAACGGGATTAATCAATTAACAACATCTTCAGTTGATTGGATATTACCTCTGTTTTTAAAGGGGTAGTTCCTACATATTCGCCATCCATATCAATCGGACATGGATTATCCATTGCTGTTATTTCACATTTTTCCGCAAATGAGTATTCTATCTCTTTATGAACAACCTTATGCCCTTTTTTAATTTTAGGAATATTCTTTAGGTAATCATATAAACTAACCTCTCCAATTATAACTAATTGCATTTTCCCATCTGTTAAACTCGCATCGGGAGCAATGCACATTCCACTTCCAAAGTATTTGCCATTTGCCATACAAATACTCATCATTTTACCCGACCAATTATAGTCTTTGCTCGTCAATTGTACTTTTTGTTTTTTGTACTTAAAAAAAGATTGAATTAGCGCTTTTGTGTAGGTAAAATCAGCCCCTAATCTTTTTTTACTGTCACTAATTTTATTGGCTACATAACCACCTATTCCAATATCAGCAATATTGATAAAATATCTTTTTCCAGGAGTATTATCAACATTATTAAAATGCATTAACCCTACATCAATCTTTTTGAACGAAGCATTCTTTACCAAAAGAAGTAATTGTTCTAAATCATTCCCAACACCTAAAGATTTTGAAAAATCATTCCCGCTACCTGCAGGATAGACACCTAATATTACCTTTTCCCTTAGTTCTGAGTTGGCATCAAAATAACCATTTACTCCCTCATTTATACTTCCATCACCTCCAACTAAAATCAAATAGTCTACACCTTTATTAATCGCATTCATAGTTAATTCTTGAAAACTATTCTCCAAGGTAGATTTTCTAATCTCAACCTGAAACTCACTTCTAAAACAATGAACAATGGATTCTCGCAAAACTTTCATTTTACGAATCTTTCCATTTACTATAAAGGTTATTTTTTTCAACTGATAATTCGTTTATAACGAAGATACTAAAAACAGCTGCCAATGTATCTCAAATTATAACCCAAGCACAAATCCTTTTTATTTATACAAAAGATTAGAGTACATTTGACACCTGAAAAAGGTCATATGAAAAAACTATTACTTGTCTTAACACTAGCCATCTCTGTATCAATTTCTTTTTCGCAGTCCTTTATTGACTTCGGACCTAAGCTCTTTTTTGGCCCTAATGTTTTAATGAATTCAGAAATCATGAATTCTGGAGGGAAATACTCTATGAATCCAGCTTCATTTGGTGTTGGAGCCGGATTTAAATTAGCGTTTGATATTAATGAAAACATCGCTATAGTTGGAGAAATAAACTATTTCAGTCACAATCAAAAATACGAGATGGAAGTAGCTGATTTGGACAGTATAAATGTTAAATACGGTAAAGAAATTTCTTATACGGCAATCGAAATTCCAATTATGTTTAGATTTAATACAAAAACAATGAGTTATTTTGAAGCTGGATATGTTATCTCCATGAATTCACAAGCAACAGAAACATTGGAAGGACCTTATGCAGCTAATGGTTCTGCAGACATTAGTAACCAATTGGCACCTAAAATGGGAGGTCTTGTACTAGGCTTTGGAAGTTATGTTTGGGGTCACAATAATTTTGGAATCTCAGCTGGATTAAGAGTGCGCTATGACTTAGATGATGCGTTTGCAAATGACATAACCAAATATGCGAATTCTCCAAATTACGGAACAGATCTAGCAGTTACTGGTCCCACAAATCCCTTTTCAGTAATGTTAAACATTGAGTTCAATTATGACCTTGGGTTTTATATGGCTAAGAGCCCTTGTACTGGAAGAAGATCATTAATAATAGGAAATGGCGGTGGAAGATAAAACGATTGCCATTATAGGCGCAGGAAACCTTGGAACATCATTGGTTAACGGATTAATCAATTCCAATAAATTTTTAGCAACTAACTTTATTTTAAGTAAGAGAAAAATAACTTCTCTCTCTACTTTTAGTGAAAAAGGATGTATTGTCACTAACAACAACCGTGATGCTGTAAAAAATGCAGACATAGTTGTAATAGCAGTATTGCCGCAAAAAATAGATGAAGTTCTTGAAGAAATAGCTAATTCTCTAAACGAAAAACAGTTAATAATCTCCTTGGTTACAGGTGTTAAAGTTCGAGAAATGCAAACCCAAATTGGCACAAACACTCCTATTGTGCGAGCGATGCCAAATACAGCTATTGCCATTCGAGAATCGATGACTTGTATTTCTACGAGCCCACAATGGAAAGAACACATTCCAGTCGTTCAAGATATTTTCGAACATGTTGGAGAAACGGTTATTATTAACGAAGACCAAATGACTTCTGCTACCGCGCTTTGTGCTTGCGGAATTGCATTTTTTCTAAGAGCAATTAGAGCTGCAACTCAAGGAGGCACCGAGATTGACTTCCATGCTTCAGTTGCGCTAAAAATGGCTGCACAAACCGCAAAGGGGGCTGCATCATTATTACTAGAAAACAATTCTCATCCAGAAGACGAGATTGACAAAGTAACATCTCCAAAAGGCTGCACGATAGCTGGGTTAAACGAAATGGAGCACAGTGGATTTAGCTCATCCTTCATTAAAGGAATCACAACTTCTGCTGAGAAGGCTAAGGGACTGTATTGATCTTTTTTGTTCCTTGTTCCTTACCCCTGTTCTGTTAAATCGCACTTGACATTGTCGAAAAAAACGGTAACTTCGTTTATCAACGTGTTTTAAACATTCTTTCCTGAGTAATCCAAAGGATTAAAACGTCGTTCTACACAAACTTTGGCATTAATCCTTTATATGATTAAACCTTACCGAATAAATAGAGACAAAGCCAACAAAAATAGTATGACTCATATATTTACTTCTTTACTTCTTTCCTTTCTTTTTTCATCCTTTACATATGGGCAGTCAATTAATATTGTGCTTCCTGAAAACCCGGTGATTGATAGTATTCGACCAGAATGGAAAGGATACAATCATGGGGCAGGCGTTAATATTTCAGAAATTCAAACCCCCGAATTTATTGGGGCATTTTCAAAACTCGAGCCTGGTATAGTAAGATGGCCTGGAGGCAACACAGGAAACAACTATCGTTGGGAAGATCATCTTAATGAAAACAATAAGTTAAACCTTAAGAATCTCATACCATTTCTAGATGTTTTTAATGTTGAACTTCAAATTGTGGTGAATTTTGGAAATGGATCAGCTACTGAAGCCGCTGAATTTGTGAATATTTGCAATAGTCCAAATGCATACTATACCCAGTTAAGAGATAGTCTCTTGAATAGCCCAAACCCAGTCAATGTGAAATATTGGGAAATAGGAAATGAATCTACTGATGCTTGGGCTTATGGTTATTCTTGGTTAGGATTTCAAGACAACATTCATTTTCAATCTGGGGTTCTAAGCACTACCTTTACACGAAGAGAAGCGGACAGTCTTTACTATTATGGTGGAGGCCTCATGCGAGAAGGTTGGGTAGAAATTATTGGTAGCTTAGACAAGAATACAGCTATTTTAGGAGATATTAAATTGTACACCAACGTTCAAGCTGCTGATACAATTATTGTTTCGTATCCTTCATTAGACACAATAAATACTAATTCAGTAAGAGTATATAGAAAATCAAATTTTAATAACTCATGGGCTGGAGATACAACTACTACTCAACAAGAACTTTATGATAGTATTGCCAATCCAGCTAACCTTTTGTCAGCGGTAGAATTCTCATGGTCCCAAACAAATGTATTTTTAAACCCAATTGGTGGAATTGATTCCAACGATATAATTTTAATTGAATACAATAGTATTAATCATGATGGGGCCTTTACATTTCGTAATTTAATGAAAGCTGCTGATCCATCTATTGAAATAGGATATACTGTTATGCCTGATGATAGCTTGGCTTCAAACCTAATTTTTCAGCAAGATTTTTCAGAAAGTCCTCCAGAATTTATGATTAGGCACCCATATGCCAGCGGCTTAACAATCCCAGCAATTCAACAAGGTTATTTTTCAGAAGCGGCATATGTTTCGGAAAAGAAAGTCCAAGCTATGGTTGATTTTGGAAACATTTGGAATCAACGGGAATTAGATTGGGGAATCTCTAATGAAATAGGTTTATCAATAACAGAATGGAATGTTGCCCTTTACGATGAAGCGCCACAAAACCACCCAATTAGGGGAATTATTAGTGGTTTATATGTTGCCGATTTTTGGGCAAGAACATTTGAATCAGCACTCAATGATTCTTTAGACCTTAGGACAATGAATCATTTTGCTCTGTCAGCTCAAGGGAATAATTTTATACACCTTTTGCATACAAATGCGATGTTTTCAGTTGGGGTTCAAGGCAAAGCTACTACTATGACTATGGAATCTCTCGGGGAAGGAATTTTTCCAGTATCACTTTTAAACAATCCTCAAATAGATGTTTTAACAGTTAACAATCAGCAATTGGATACAGTAGACATTGATGCTATCCAAGCATGGGGTGGAATAGGAAAAAACAGCGAACACATTAACCTCTTGCTAATAAACCGTGATGATGAAAATTCACATACTGTTGATATAGATATTCCTGCTATTTGGCAAGCCGATAGCATCATTTTTAAATCTCTCTTTGGGACAATGATAAATGATACTGTTATGAATAGTTATGACAACAGTCCATTTACAGGCAGCACTTATTCAGCGTTACTCCCTGAATTTTCGGTTAATACTGTAAGCATACACATAACCAACTCTTTAGGATTGGACGAACAAGACAATGGATTTTCTAAAGCGTCTATTTACCCAAACCCAAGTTCCGATTTCATATATCTTCCTTCTAAACAAATGCCTTTTTCATTAGGGATTTATAATAATCTGGGGCAAAAAATAATCGATAAAACATCTGTCGACATTAACAAAGTAGATATCAGTCAACTTAAAAATGGAATTTATTTTGTGCGGGCTATATACTCTAAGCATAATCAAGCTACTTATAAATTAATCAAACAATAACTTATCAATTTTAGCCAACCCATTAAATAACGAAATGTCTACAAAAATATACGCCATAAAAACAGGCGTTTATTCAAAACGTTAAACGAACTACCTCTTATTAACCTAAATTCTTACTATCCTCATTTCCCTTCATTTTTTTATTTTGATTAACTTTGCCGCCAAAGAGTTAGATTAGTTTTGTCTGCATGAAGAATTGGGAAGAGTTAAATCAAACGCCTATGACAATAGATATTATTGGAGCAGGAATAGGAGGGCTAACAACTGCCATTGCTTTAGAGCAAAAAGGTTTCAAAACAAGAATATTTGAACAAGCCGAAAATATAACACCAATTGGAGCAGGTATTATTTTAGCCAATAATGCAATGCAAGTCTATGAAAAGTTAGGTTTGAGAAAAATAATTGAAGAAAATGGAAACCCTATTTCTTCAATTAATATTACTAGAGCAAATCTAAAACCACTTTCCAAAGTCGATTTATCTTATTTTGAAAAAAAGTTTAAGGTTAAAAACATTGCAATTCACAGAGGTGTTTTGCAGCAAATTTTAATTGATAAATTAAACTCTTCTTCATTCAGTTTAAATCACAAATTAAAGAAAGTCACTAAAATTCCAAATGGGCATTCTTTAGAATTTCAGAATGGAGAAACCATTGAATCTACTGTCCTTTTAGGTGCTGATGGGTTGAATTCAATTGTTAGACAAAAATTATTCCTTAACAACACTATTAGAAATGCCAATCAAATATGTTGGAGAGGAATTACGGAATATTCCTTACCTCAAAAACATCAAAATGAATTGAACGAAGCTTGGGGGAAAGCTGAAAGGTTCGGGTTTGTTCAAATTGCAACAAACAAAGTTTATTGGTATGCTTTAAAATCCTTCAAAAAGAGTAAAAATGAATTCAATGTCAATAACATTGAGAACTATTTTTGCGAATACAATACGGTTATTAAAAACATTATTTCTTCCACGAACAAAGTACAAATTAATACCGCAGAAATATCAGATTTAAAACCCACCTATAATTGGCACAAAGAAAATGTATGCCTTATTGGAGATGCAGCACACGCAACAACTCCAAATATCGGACAAGGCGCATGTCAAGCAATAGAAGATGCTTATATCCTTTCTGAATGCCTAGCAAAGTACGATATACATACTGCTTTCAAGGAATTTCAAAAATTACGTTTACCTAAAGCTCATCAAATTGTAAAAGCAAGTTGGATGGTTGGTAAAATGGCTCATTTATCCAATCCAATTTTAATAGGGATTCGGAATCAAATGATTCGATTGACACCATCGGCAATGAACAGGAAACAATCTGAACGGATTTTTAAATTAGCCAATTTATGATTGTTATAATTCTCTCTATAATCTTATTCTTAATTTTTACAGTACTTGGAGGCTTTCATTTGTGTAGTGTTCTAATATAAAAGGAATTACAGCTTACGCTGAGAAGGCTAGGGGACTGTATTAATCTTTTTGTTCCTTGCTCCTTGTTCCTTGCCCCCTATTCTGTTAAATCGCACTTGACATTGTCGAAAAAAACGGTAATTTAGTTTCTCACTTCATAACGAAACATTAAAACGTAGCTTAGCCGAAACGTTGGCAGTAATCACAAAAAAAATGAAAATTAGCCTAATAATAATACTCTTTTTTCCAATGCTTTTAATTGGACAAAGCTGGCAACAAATAGGACCAGAAGGCGGTTATTTTAAAGAATTTACATTTCATCCAAGCAATTCATCAATACTTTATGCAGGAAGTGATGACGGCGGAGGTATATGGAAAACGACAAACAATGGCATAAACTGGTCATTATTAACGTCTAATTTCCCAAACATGACGGGTTGGTCGATTATAATCGACCCAAATACCCCAGATATTCTTTATGCTTGTGATGTTTATGGCAGGTATGGCTTGTTAAAATCTATTGATGGAGGATTAAATTGGTATCAAAAAATAACTGGTTTAAATACCGCTTATGACAAAATGGTTTCTGATTTAGTAATTAAAACTTCTGATACTCTATTTATAAGTACAGGTGAAGCTTCAACTACAACACCTCCAAGACCAGGCAATGGGATTTTTAAAAGTTTTAATGGAGGAGATACTTGGACTCCTGCAGGATTACAAGGAGTTACAATCCCTTGCATTGATAAAAATATTTTTGGGACAATTTTCGCAGGAACTGAATTAAATGGATTAAAATATAGTAATGACAATGGAGCAAATTGGATGTTACACCCTGATGTTAGCTCAACTTCTGTTATTCATGAAATAGACGTAAAAGACAGTGTTATTGTTATTGGAACATCAACGGGAGTTTACCTTAGTACGAATTGGGGAATTAACTTTATAAACCTTGGACTAAGTGGAGATTTCAATTTTGATATTTCTATACATAAAACAACTCCTAATATTGAATTGTATTGTTCCACATTTTCTGGACTCCAATTCTATTCTTCAGTAACATCGACTTGGAGTATTGTCTCCAATCCTTTATTAAATAATCAATTGATTATGGGAATCTTGTCTAATGGCGCAGATGTTTATTTAGGCGCATTTTCCAATAGCCCTATTTATAAATCTTCAGATGGAGGAATTAGCTGGAACAGAACATCTAGCTCTCCAATCACAACTGAATTAACTGACATTTATATAGACCCTGCAAATCCTAATAGAATTATAAGTTGCCTACTTGGCACATATAATATCGGTGGTGGATATAATAAGGAGTGTATTTACGAGACCTCTAATGGAGGTGGGACTTGGTTGAGAAAAGGACCCAATGCACACGGACTGTGTTTAGCAGCGAACCCTTTAAATTCAAACCAATTGTTCTTAGGTACATTTTCTCAAGGATTATTTAAAACTGATAATAGCTTTAGCACATACACCAATCTTATAAATGGAAATATGGCAATTGGAGATATTGCCGTTAGTAATAGTGATACTAATGTTATTATTATTTCAGAGGTAGATTTAGATTCTTGGCAAGCCTCAATTAAAAGAAGTACAGATGGTGGTTCTAATTTTTCAAACGTAACTGCATTATTAGCTAATAGGGTTCTGTTTAATTCAAACAATAATGATACGGTATATGCTGCAACAAATAATGGAGTTTATCTTTCAATAGACAATGGAGTTACTTGGAATTCTTGGCAATTAGCAGGTTTAAATATACTTTCTTTAGCTTATAATAGTAATATATTATATGCTGGAACTGATAACGGAACTTTTTACAAAATTGAAAACTCTATTGCTACAAACATTTCAGGTAATTGGCAAACACCTTTAGAACTTAAAAGCATATTCACTATGAACAATGAATTATTTGTAGGTTTTAATGGGGCAGAGAAAGACACAACAAATAATCTTCATGGCAGTATATGGCGAACTTCAGACAATGGAAATAACTGGGAAAACATCACAAATCAAATGACATCAACAAATATTTATGGTAATAATATAATTACTAGTGATGGCAATGAACTTTATGTTGGAACATACGGTGGAGGTATTTTCAAATCAAATGGATTAATAGTAGATGTTATAGAAAATAAGGTGCCTACCGCCATATCACTTTATCCAAATCCTGCGAACAACTGTGTAACTCTAAATTCTAAAAATGGAATAATAACATCTATTCAATTACTCAATAATTTAGGACAAAATGTATCTAATTCCGTAAGGAGAAAACATATGCTTAGTACAAAAGTTATTATTGACATATCAGCACTTCCAAGCGGAGTATACATTGTATTAACTCAAACAAACAATAAAATAACTACTGCCAACAAAATGTATAAACAATAGCACCCTTTGGGATGCAACTATTCATACATCAAGTGATAAACGAACAACTTCCACTTATAACCCCTAATTCTCTTCCAGTTTTTAATATTTGATTAGCTTTACCTCCAATGAGTCAATTCACAAACAAAATAATTTGGATTACAGGTGCGACTTCAGGAATTGGAGAAGCATTGGCATATGCGCTTTCTGAAAAAGGAGCAAAACTTGTTCTATCTGCAAGAAGGGTTGAAGAACTCGAAAGAGTTAAATCCAATTGTAAAGGTGAAGCATTGGTCTTACCGCTCGATTTATCCAAAATGGAGGAATTCGAATCTCTTACTCAAAAAGTAATTGCGCATTATGGTAGAATTGACTACCTCATCAACAATGGCGGAATTAGCCAGCGATCTGAAGCTTTTGAGACTCCACTGGAAATCGACAGAAAAATAATGGAAGTCAATTACTTTGGAAATATTGCTTTGACCAAAGCTGTTCTCCCACAAATGCAAAAACAAAAAAGTGGGACTATTGTTCCAATTAGTAGCTTGAGTGGAAAGTTTGGTTTCTTTTTACGTTCAACCTATTCTGCATCCAAATTTGCATTAGTTGGTTTTTATGAATCACTTCGTTTAGAAGAAGAGAAAAACAATATAAAAGTCTCTATTGTTTTTCCTGGATTTATTAAAACTGCCATTTCTAAAAATGCGTTATCTAAAGACGGTAAAAGCACAGGTGAAATGGACAACAATCAAAACCAAGGAGTGACGGCTGAAAAATGTGCTCAACAAATAATTCGCGGATTAGAGAAAAATAAATTGGAGATTAAAGCTGGAGCTGGAGAATTAAAAGCGATTACTCTTAAACGTCTGTTTCCTAAACTATTTCACAAGATTATTCGAAAGAAGAGTGCTCAGTGATTTAAGCCACTTTTTCTCTAATAGTATCTCTAAATAATTTAAACTCTTCAAAAAGTTGATCAAAACTTTCTAGTTCGAAGTAAAGTGTTTGAACAACATCCGTTTCAAACTCTGTACTAATAACTCGTTCTAAATCAAAGGGAATAACCTCTACATTTTCACTTAGGCTATGAATTGTTTCACCAAAAGAGGAGCAAATTCCAGCTCCATAAACTTTTCGACCGTTTTCATAAATTAAACCAAACTCAATGGTAAACCAGTACAATCTTTGTAACTGAATAACAACTTCTTCATCATCAATAAACTCGACACCTAAATCTCCAAAGTCTTTCATGAACTGGGCAAAATTTGGCTCTGCTAATAATGGTGTATGTCCAAAAACATCGTGAAACATGTCTGGTTCTTCCAAATAATCTAATTGATCCATTTTTCGAACCCAAGTAGAGGCACTAAATTTTCTTTGTGCTAAAAGCCGGAAAAAATCCTCTACTGGTATTAAACCAGGCACCACTTCTATAGACCAACCCGTTGACTCTGTTAACTTGGCATTCATTAGCTTAAAATCAGGAATTTGCTTGGGATTTAAAACACCTTTCATGATCTCCAAACAAGACAAATACGCTGTACAACTTTTACCTTGTAAATTCTCTACCTGTCTTTCAAATAGTGTTTTCCACACTAATTGATCTTCTTCTTTGTATAGTTTGTATTCTTGTTTCATATAATCAATCTTTTTTTATTCTGTCCTTCACTTCGACTTCGCTCAGTGCAAGCTCGCTCAGGATGACGATAAAAAAGCAGGTAAAAGCCTAATGCAATATTACATTGTTTCAGCTAATGCTTTTACTTGTTTTAGTTGCTCAAACAATAAACCAGCTTCTATATGACTTAGGGTTTGTTGACCATCAGAAAAAGCGATTTCTGGGGTTTGATGTGCTTCAATAATAACACCATCTGCACCAGCAATAATTCCAGCCATGGCAATTTTCCCAACATGCTTACGTATGCCGATTCCGTGAGAAGGGTCAATAACAACTGGCAGATGTGACTTTTCCTTTAAAATTGGAATTGCGTTTACATCTAACGTATTTCGATAGGCTGTTTCAAACGTTCTGATTCCTCGCTCACAAAGAATAATTTTTTCATTTCCATTCGAAAAAACATATTCAGCACTTTGCAATAACTCATCAATAGAACCAGATATTCCCCGTTTTAACATTACCGCTTTATCTACTTTCCCCAATTCATCCAACAAATTGAAATTTTGTGAATTCCGCGCTCCTACTTGAAATATATCTATATAATCAAGCATAGGTTCAATTTGAGAAACCTGCATGACTTCTGTGATAATTTTAATCCCATTCTCTTTGCAGTGCTTGTAGAATATTTTTAGTCCTTCTATTCCTAAACCTCTAAAAGAATAAGGAGAACTTCGCGGTTTATAAACACCACCTCTCATTATTTTAATGCCATTTTCAACCAAAAACTGAACGGTAGTTTCGATTTGCTCTTCACTTTCTATGGAACACGGACCAGCCATAATAGCTAGCTCACTGTCCCCTATTTTAACACCATCTCCCAAGTCAACTATAGAAGGATTTAATTTCCATTTTTTAGAAACCAATTTATAATCATCGGTCACTCGATGAATATCTTTGATGCCCTCTAACGAACCTATATTACGAATATCAAAATCTGCTTTTCCCGTTGCAACCAAATAGTCTTGAAATTGTGTTTTAACCAGTGCCGTTTTGTAGCCAATTTCTTGAATAATTACATCCAACTTTGTTCGACACTCTGCTGTTATATTTTTCTCTAATTGTATAATCATTGAAGTATGTTTTTAATTTTTTGATCTAATAGATTGAATAAATGAAGAAATATTTTGACCCAACTCTCCCTCTTTAGATATTGCTTTAATAAAAGCACTGCCTATTATTCCTCCGTTTGCAATTGCTATAGCTTCTTGAAAAGATTTTGCATCATGAATTCCAAAACCAACTTGAATGGGGTTTTTTAAACTCAATGCTGCCAAACGACTTCCGTATTCTGAAAGGTTATTTGCCGAATTCCCACCTGTAATGGAGTGACTAGAAACTGCATAAAGGAAGCCTGATGAAGCTGCATCAATTTCTCTAATTCTCTCATCCGTAGAAGAAGGCGTTACCAAAAAAGTACATGTCAAGCCATATCGTTTAAAAATAGGCGCACATAGTTCATTAAATTCATCCACTGGTAAATCTGGAAGAATTAGCCCATCTACTCCAACTTCGCTTGCCTTTTTACAAAATGGCTCTAAACCATATTGAAGAACTTGGTTATAATAACCCATAAGCACCAGAGGAACTTGTATTTTGCTTCGAATATCTTTTAACTGCTCAAAAAGAAGATCGAGATTCATTCCATTTTTAAGAGATTCAGTACTACTAGCTTGAATGACTGGTCCATCCGCCAAAGGATCAGAATAAGGCATTCCGATTTCTATTAAATCTACACCAGCTTTATCCAATTCTAAAATAATATCTTCCGTATCATTCAAATTTGGATAACCTGCAGTAAAGTAGATAGTCAGTACATCCGATGGTTTATTTTTAAATAAGTTCTCTATCCTATTCATAATTCAAAATGTTTCATATAAGTAGATAAATCTTTATCTCCTCTTCCCGAAAGATTAATAACTACAACATCATCCTTCTCAAATTGCAGCTTTTTTAATGATGCCAATGCATGAGCAGATTCTAACGCTGGAATAATCCCTTCTAATCTTGTCAATTCCAACGATGCGTCCAATGCTTCTTTATCCGATACAGCCAAGAAAGAAGCACGTTTCGTTTCAAATAAATTTGCGTGCATTGGTCCAATGCCGGGATAATCTAATCCTGCTGAAATAGAATAAGGCTCAACTACTTGTCCATCTTTGGTTTGCATTAACAATGATTTACTCCCATGCAATACTCCTTCTGTACCGACAAAAGAAGTTGCTGCAGTTTTACCACTTTCGATTCCTATACCAGAAGCTTCACAAGCGATTAAACGGACATTTTCATCAGCTAAAAAATGATAAAATGCACCTGCAGCATTACTTCCACCGCCTACACAAGCGATAATTGCAGTTGGCGTTTCAGAACCTGTTTTTTCCTTTAATTGAATTCGCATTTCTTGACTAATTACTGACTGCAATCTCGCCACCATGTCTGGATATGGGTGCGGACCTACAACAGAGCCAATGATATAATGTGTGTCATGTGGATGATTAATCCAGTCTCTGATTGCTTCGTTTGTCGCATCTTTTAAGGTTTTACTTCCGGAAATTGCTGGAATGACTGTAGCACCTAACATTTTCATTCGGGCAACATTTGGAGCTTGGCGTTGAATATCAATCTCTCCCATATAAACAATGCACTCTAGCCCCATTAATGCACAAACTGTTGCCGTAGCAACACCATGTTGCCCAGCTCCTGTTTCAGCAATAATTCTTTTTTTACCTAACTTATTTGCTACTAATATTTGACCAATTGTATTGTTTATTTTGTGTGCTCCAGTATGGGTCAAATCTTCCCGTTTCAGGTAAATATTAGTCTGATATTGTTCTGAAAGATTTTGCGCTAAATACAATGGTGTTGGGCGACCTACGTAATCTTTTAACAAAGCATCAAAGTTTGTTTTAAATTCTTCAGATCCTAAAATATCAAGATACGCCAATCGAAGTTCCTCCACATTATTGTGCAGTAATTCGGGAATGTACGCGCCCCCAAATTTTCCGTAAAACCCTTTTTCATTTGCGTTATACATGCTTATTCATATTAATTCCATTTATAAATTCTCCAACTAAATCAATGTTCTTCAGTCCTGGTGTAATTTCAAACTTGCTGTTGATGTCCAAGACTGACAATAGCGGATAACTTTGACTAATTTCTTGTAAGGAGCTCAAGTGCTTCAACTCTAATCCTCCACTTAAAATAAAAGGAACAGCTCCTTTATACTTATTAAGAACCTCCCAGTTAAATTGTGTTCCATTTCCTCCAGGCTTTTTTCCTTTGGTATCGAACAATAAGTAATCGCAGAATTGGAATGCATTCGTATCATTCATATCGAAAGAATTATCGACTGAAAACACCTTGATTATTCTTAATCCTGCAGTCTTTAGCGCTCTACAATAATCTACTGATTCACCTCCGTGCAACTGAACATAATCCAATCCAAAGTCATTTACTGTTCGCAGTAGCTTATCTTTTGGTTCGCTGACAAAAACTCCAACTTTTTTAGTCGTATCAACCTTCAGGTCTCTAACAAAATTGCTAGCGACAGAGCAATTACGAGAAGATTTATCATAAAAAATGAAACCAATAAAACCAGGTTGAAGTTGTACTACTTCTTTGACATTAGCAACATTATTTAATCCACAGACTTTTACTTTCATGCTTCAACTTTTTCTTGCGTTTGAATCGCTTCAATAAATGTTCGACATGCATTAGATGGATTTGGAGTTTTCATAAATTGCTCACCAATCAGAAAGCCATTATATCCAACGCTTTTCAGCAAAGCAATATCCTCTGGAGTCTTAATACCACTTTCAGCAACTTTAACAACTGAATTCGGTAGTTTAGGAAAAAGGTCAATTGAATTCTGAAGAGAAACTTCAAACGTTTCAAGGTTCCTGTTATTAACACCAATTAACACATCTTCATTTGGTGTTTTCTCCAATTCCTTTTCATTATGAATTTCCAAAAGGACCTCTAATGAAAGCTTTTTTGCTAAATCCGAAAATCGAATAATTTCTTCTTTTGATAATACACTTGCAATTAACAATATCGCATCAGCGCCAATCGAACGAGCTTCTATTATTTGGTATTCATCAATAATAAAATCTTTTCTCAAAATTGGACAATAGTTCAACTTCCTTGCTTGTTTTAAATCATTATCAGAACCACCAAAAAACTGTTCATCTGTTAAAACCGATAAAGCAGAAGCGCCTGATTGCATGTAACCCAATGTTACCTCATCCACTTTTGCGTACTGATTTATATTCCCTTTGCTAGGTGACTTTCGTTTGAATTCAGCAATTATCCCTGATTTATCTTCACGTAACAAATAGCTTTTCAAACTAATTGTGGGAGAGTTGAAATAGATACTCTTTTCAAGAAGAGCTGTTGGAATCAATGATTTTCGTGAACCTACTTCGATTCTTTTTTGTGCTACTATTTTTTCTAATATGTTCATACTATAATTCGTTACGTATTAATTCAATACTAATTTCAATTTGTTAATCGCCTTTTTAGAAACGATTGACTCTCGTGCTTTTTCCATTGCAGCTTCTAAACTCATTGTTGGTTCAAAACACTGAATTGCTAATGCTGCATTTGCTACAATTACATTGGTTTGTGCCTCTGTCCCTTCACCACTTAATATTCTCGTAAACAAAGACGCTGCTTCTTTAATGGAGTTTCCTCCAAACAATTCTTCAGGTCTCAAAACTTCAGAATTAAAATCAGATGGAAACAATTGTAATTCTTTGTTTGTTCCTAACACTCTTAATGGAGCTGTCAATGTTGCTTCATCATAACCATCTACATTGTGTAACACAGCGAACTGCTTCTGTTCTTCCTCTAGTAAATACTTATATTTTCGAGCAATTTTCAAATTATACACCCCAACTAATTGATGAGATGGTTGTGCTGGATTTACCAACGGTCCTAATAAGTTAAAAAATGTTTTAACTCCTAATTGTTTTCGTATTGGCGCAACATGCTTCATTGCAGAATGAAACAATGGAGCATGTAAAAAACAAATTCCTGCTTTATCTAGTTTGGAATTTAGGTCATCTGACTCTGTAGTAAATTTAAATCCTAATTCTTCCAAAACATTGGATGAGCCACAAAGAGAAGAAACACCATAATTACCGTGCTTTACAACCCGATAACCGGCACCCGCAACAACAAAAGAAGAAATAGTAGAAACATTAAACGTATTCTTTCCATCACCGCCTGTTCCGCACATATCAATTGCATTTGATGCGTCGATTTCTACTTTAGAGCACAAGCTCAATAAAGCATCTCTAAAACCCTTCAACTCATCAAGCGTTATCTCTTTCATATTAAAGGCCGAGATAAATGCAGTCATTTCAATTTCAGAAATTTCGCCATTCCCCATTTCTACTAATACATTAAATGCTTCTTGGTAAGAAAGTGGTATCTGATTGTATATTTTTTCTAAAATATTTTTCATTTTACTTTTCATTTAACCAGTTTTCAATCATCTTTTTCCCTTCAGGAGTCAGAACTGATTCTGGGTGAAACTGCACTCCTTTTACAGCATACTCTTTATGACGAATAGCCATAATGCAATCGTCTTTTGACCTCGCTACAACTTCTAAATCAGCTACATTTTCATCTTTCATTGCCCAAGAGTGATACCTTCCAACTTCAGTTGGATTAGATACATTATTAAAAAGAGCGTCCTGTTTCTCAATACGCATAGAACTAGCAACTCCATGATAAACTTCATCCAAATTAATAAGGTCACCTCCATATACTTCTGCAATTGCTTGCATTCCTAGACAAACCCCTAAAATAGGTTTCGAGCTACCGTAGTGTTTAATTACGGCTTTTATTATACCTGCATTTTTTGGTAGTCCTGGTCCTGGGGAAATTAAAATTTTATCGAATACTTCAATTTCATCTAATTCAATTTCATCGTTACGTCTTACTACGACTTCGCCCGCAGAAAAATCTTTTAGGTACTGTACTAAATTGTACGTGAATGAATCGTAATTATCTATTACCAATATTTTCATTTAATGTCCTCCGCTTTTTTAATGGCCATTCTCAATGCCCCTATTTTATTATCTACTTCTTTTAATTCTGATTCTGGAACCGAATTAACCACCACTCCAGCTCCTGCCTGATAATGTAACTCGTTATTTTGACTTAAAAAGGAACGAATCATTATTGCATGGTTTAAATTTCCGTTCAATTCTATGAAGCCAATCCCACCTCCGTAATAATTTCGAGAAACAGGTTCGTATTTATCTATTAGCTGCATAGCCTTATATTTTGGTGCACCTGACAAAGTTCCTGCTGGAAAGGTTTTACCAAAAACTTCCAATGGATTGTAATCTGCAGGTAAAGTTGCTTCTACTTCAGATACCATATGAATGACATGACTAAAAAACTGAATTTCTTTAAAGGCTTTTACCGCAACATTCCCACCTACTCTTCCCAAATCATTTCGAGCCAAATCAACTAACATTACATGCTCTGCATTTTCTTTTTCGTCTGCCTTTAACTCTTCTGCTGATTTCAAATCTTGCTTCAAGTTACCCGTTCGTTTGTACGTTCCTGCAATCGGGTTTATTAAGGCTATTCCCTTATCTATCTTGATTTGTGCTTCAGGAGAGGATCCGAATATTTTATAATTCCCCATATCAAAGTAGTATAAATATGGAGATGGGTTGATAGACCTTAGAGCTCTGTAAACCTGAAAGTCATCTCCTTTGAATTTTTGTTTAAACCTTCTAGATAACACCAATTGAAAAACATCTCCTAATTGACAATGCTCCTGACCCTTTTCTATTTGAGAAAGAAACTTTTCTGGACTCGTAAAACAATCCTCATCTTCCACTGTGGAAAAAGAGTAAGCGCTGAACCGTAAGGATTGAACACGCTCTATTAGTTGCTCTTGTTCAGGTTCCTGTTGCTCTTGAACAAACTCTGTAAATGTCAATTCATTGGTGAAATGATCAATTGCAATGACGTGTCGATAAAAAGAGTAACTCATTAATGGAATACTGTCGTCCAATTGTTTTTCATCTAGCTCGAGTGTTTCAAAAACCGAAATTGCATTGTAGTTGGTATGTCCAAAAACTGCTTGAAAAGAATCTCCTTCAATTTTGAAAGATTTTACATATGCAGAAAACAAAGAAGGCGCCTTTTGAACATCATTGCTTACAATTCTTTTAGCTCCATTGTCTGTTATTGCAACTTCATTATGGGTTGCTGTAAAAGTCGAAATTGGACTAAGACAAATAAAAGAGTGAGACTTTTCTCGCTTTTCATTCAAATTACTCTCTAGCAGAATGGCATTCGGATATAAATCTCGAAGCTTCAAGTATATACTAACCGGAGTTAGGGTATCAGCTATAATTGTATTTTGTTTTGTTATTAGTTTCATTTTCAAATTTTCGAGCACAAAAAAAGGCTTGTCGCAATCGACAAGCCTTTTAAATATAGATTATAATTAATAGCTCAGCCTATCTACGACACATTGTGTTTTGTAGACCACCACCAATAATTATTTAATTTCATGTTTTTCATTATAGCTACAAAGTTAACGTACTTCAATTTATATTTCCTAATTAAACCTTATAAAAATTTATTTTATGTTAATGACACAACTAAATTTTTCACTTTACTCTGCTAAACTTCAATGCCTTAAGCATTATACTCGGCAATGGTTTAGAGGGGTGTCTTTTTTCCACATTCAGATTTATCCCCAGCTTTTCAATAATCGGAATTTTGTAAACTTCAATCAATTCGATTAGCGTTCCATCAGGATCTTCAATATAGGTACAATGCACTTTTGTTGCGTCTCCCATACTCAACACATTTTTAGTATCACATGTAAAACCAAAACCAACTTTATCTAACTCTTTACCCAATTCTTTCATCCCCCTTACGTCAAACCCTAAGTGAACAAAACCTATATCTCCCCAAAGCCTACCTTCGTAAATCTTGATGGGTTTCCTTTCTGATAAATCTTGAACTAATTCTATATAAGTCTCTCCTGATAATTTTGTAAAACCTCCTCCAGATGGATTGGATTGCGTTAAAAGCACTCTTCTAAACTTTCCTTCACCTCCCGGTAATTTTGACCAATCTGCAAAAACTTCAGAAGTATCATAAACAACTTTATCATACCCCAAAACATTAGCATACAATTTCATAGCAGCAGCAATGTCAGAAACGCCAATACTACAACCAGCAATTCCATTGGTCACTCTTCCCGCATTTGTAAAAGAGTGCTTTGTCGGAATTACTTGAAAATACTGGCCTTGAATATCTTTTACATAAAAAGTATCCCAACCATTTGGCATTTTTATCAGATCCGTAACTAAATCTGCATTATTTTCTTTAAAAAAAGCATATGCCTTTTTGACATCTAGTGATTTAATAAAACCGGTATAGATTCCTAAATCGCCTATTTGAAAAGCATTTTCTGCGTGGGTGGCTTGAAATGTAGTTGGACAAACCACCTCCATAGCACAACCTCCTTGGAGGTTAAGAATCATTGCAGCTCTTTTCGTAATTGTCTTGTTTTCTGTATAGATATCCATCAATGGAGCTCCGGCTTCATCATTAAAAAATGGTATATCCATTCCAAAAAACTTTCTATACCAGGCCCATGCATCTGCATGCTGAGGTACACCAACTCCTAAATGTTGAATTCCTTGTACTGTATACATAGTTTGCTTTATTTTAGTCTCTCAGCGTACATACCTTTTTCGGTATCCACCTTAATTCTGTCTCCAATATTGATAAATAATGGAACACGTATTTCTGCTCCTGTATCAATAGTAGCTGGTTTCATTGTATTTGTTGCTGTATCTCCTTTAACTCCAGGTTCCGTATAAGTAACTTCTGCTTCAATATATAACGGTAAATTAACAATTAAAGGAGTTTCTTCATCTGCATTAAAAACGATTTGAACATTTGACCCCTCTACTAAGAATTCTGGATTAGCAACTAAATGTTTTTCGATAAAAGTTTGCTCATACGTTGATGTATTCATAACATGAAACCCATCATCTTCTTTATATAAATACTGATAAGTTCTATTTTCTACCCTTATCACATCAATTTTATGTCCAGACGGGAACGTATGATCTACTACTCTACCTGTTTCAATATTTTTCAATTTCGTTCTAACAAATGCCGGGCCTTTACCTGGTTTTACGTGTTGAAATTCTATTACAGTAACGGGCTTTCCTTTGTGTATCATACATAACCCATTTTTTATATCTCCTGAAGATGCCATATTTCTTATTTTTAGTACCACAAAAATAAGGTAATATTTGACAAAACGACAAGAATCTATCAATGCCTAAGTGTCGCTTGGTTAAATGCTTAAAATATCTTTTATTAGACTATTCGTCAAAAAATATGATCACTACATCTAAATTATAACTAATTTGTACAGTAGAAAATAATCCGATTATAATTGAAAAAAGAAAACACAATACTACCCCCTTCGAAAATTCATGAAGATGCAAAGGTTTTAAGCAGCATTGGACAAAAAATAATTGCTTGCCTTAGTATCAATGAAATTATTTCTACAGTGTATGCGGAAGTGAACAAGGTAATGGTTGCGACCTCTATGAATTTAGGTGTTTTCAATTCCGAAAACAACAGATTGGAATTTCCTGGAACTATGGAAATGGGAGAAATGCTAGATTTTCATTGGGCGACTTTGGACGAGACATTTAAAATGCCAGTAGTTTGCTATACCACAGAACAAGAAATATTAATTAATGACATTGCCTCTGAAATTGAAAAATATACAGGCCAAGCTCCCGTAACGCTTACAGATAAAGGAAAGGTGCCAAATGCTCTTATTTACATACCCCTATATTCCAAAAAGAAAGTTCTGGCTGTTATTAGTGTTCAAAGCTTTGATAAAAACACCTATACCGAATACCATGTAGACCTTCTAAAAAATATTGGAAATTACATTGGAATTGCAATTGAGAATGCACGCACCTATGAAAATTTAGAACAACAAGTAAAAGAAAGAACTAAAGAAGTTGAAAAAACATATCAGGATGTAAAATTATTAAATGAAATAGGGCAAAAAATAACTTCCTGCCTTTCAATGGAAGAAATAATTGATGAAACCTATGATCACATTAATAAAATAATGGATGCGAATACATTTACAATCGGATTATTGGATGAAAAAAAACATTGCCTAACTTTTCACGGCATCGAAGAAGGAACTCACTTATCCAACTTTTCCACCAAATTAAATTTAAAAAAACCAGCAACGGAATGTTTTAACAATAAAATTGAAGTTATTGTTTTGGATAACAAACCTGACCTTAAATCAAAAAAACAAATTGGTGTTTTGAAAGGTAAAGTGCAATTGTCATTTGTATACTTTCCTTTAATTGTAAATGACAATTGTATTGGAGTAATCTCTGTTCAAAGCTCTAGGCCAAATGCCTACAAACCACACCAATTAGAGATGTTGAGAAATATCAGTGTATTCTCTGCGATAGCTCTTGAAAATGCGAATTCTTTTGAAAGTATTACGACTTTAAGTGAAATTGGGAACGAAATTTCTTCTTCATTGGATTTGGAATTTGTTTTAAGCTATTTGTATAAAAAAGTCAATGAAATTATGGATGCTCCTATCTTTATGGCAACATCCTATTCTGAAAAGACCAAAATTCAGGCATACGAGTTTTGTATGGAAAACCACGAACGAATATTACAAGGACACCAAAAGGAATTAATTTCAGAAAGAGACAGTCTTGCAGCATGGGTTGCACATAATAAAAAAGAAATCATAATCCATGATTTTTTAAAAGAATACAAGACTTACGTTGATGCACCAGTTGCTCAAGATGGAGATTTGCCAGTTTCTTTAATTTACATTCCGTTAATCGTTGAAGGCAATGTAATTGGACTACTTTCCATACAAAGTTTAAAGAAAAATGCCTATTCCAAACATCATGTGGAACTATTAAGGTCGTTAGCTTCTTATGTCTCTGGGGCTTTTAATAATGCTATTATTTTCAAAGAATTAGAAGCTGCAAGACAAGAGATGGAGCAACTTTCTATTGTGGCAAGCGAGACGGCCAATGCAGTAATAATAATGGATGAAAAAGGAGATTTCGAATGGGTGAATAATGCCTATACGAAGATTACAGGTTATACCCTTGAAACCCTAATTAAAGAATGCGGCAGTAACTTTGGAAAAATCAATAACGAGATTACTAGAAAATATTTTGACAAAATGCTTTCAACCAAAAAAGCGGTAACATATGAACTTAGTTATTTAAGAAGAGACAGGTCTAGAATATGGGTTCATACAAGTTTAACACCCGTATTAGATTCCAATAGAAAAATAACAAAGATTGTTGCAATTGATACGGACATAACAGATAGAAAAAAAACGGAATTAAAAATTCAAAAAAAAAACAAGGACATAACAGACAGTATCAACTATGCGAGTCGTATTCAAAGAGCTATGCTTCCGAACATAGATGTAATGAAAGAAATTTTACCCAACTCTTTTGTTCTGTATAAACCAAGAGATATTGTTAGTGGCGATTTTTATTGGATTACAAAAACAAAAGATGGAGACACTATTGTTTCTGTTGTGGATTGCACAGGACACGGTGTTCCAGGAGCATTTCTAACAATAGTTGGAAATAATCTATTGAATCAAATTGTCAACGTTAACAACATTACCAATCCATGTGAAATATTACAACTCATGAATGGTGAAATCGTAAAACGATTTAAACCAAGTTCTGAAGGATCGATGAAAGATGGGATGGATATGTCTATATGTAAAATCAATAGTGAAAATACTAAAATAGAATTTGCAGGGGCATTTAGTTCACTTTACCACGTAAGAAATAATAAGCTTACCGAAATAGTTGGTAGTCGATGTACTGTAGGCACTCTAGTAAAAAACAACCCTGTCTATGAATTACATACAATATCAATAACACAAGGTGATTCAATCTTTTTAAGTACAGATGGATACCAAGATCAATTTGGAGGCCCTCGATTTAAAAAATTCAAGAAAACCAACTTCAATAAAACGCTACAAGTAATATCTAAATTACCCATTCTGAAACAGCGTAATGCCTTAAATGATATTATCGAAGAATGGAGAGGCAAATATCCGCAAGTTGATGACATTCTCGTTTTGGGTATAGCCTTTTAATTCGAAAAAACTGCTTTTAAGAAGCCTTCCTTTAGTATCTTTGCCGGGTGGATGAATTACAACCAATAACAGACTGGCTTCCAATTACAAAAAAGGAAGTGGAAAAAAGAGGATGGGAACAATTAGATGTTATTCTAATCTCTGGTGACGCTTACGTTGACCACCCTGCTTTTGGGGCTGCGGTAATTGGCAGAATTATAGAAAGTGAAGGGTTAAAAATTGCTATTATTCCACAGCCGAATTGGACAGACGATTTACGTGATTTCAAAAAGCTAGGTACTCCTAAATACTTTTTTGGCGTAACTGCTGGATGTATGGATTCCATGGTAAATCACTATACTGCTGGGAAAAGAAAAAGATCAACAGATGCATATACGCCCGGGGGTCTAGCCAATTTTAGGCCTGATTATGCAACTACTGTTTATACTAAAATTTTAAAAGAGCTATATCCAGACACCCCTGTATTAATTGGTGGGATAGAAGCGTCATTACGAAGAGTTACCCATTACGATTACTGGTCAGATAAATTAATGCCAACCATATTAGAAACAAGTGGAGCTGACTTATTGGTTTATGGAATGGGGGAACAAGCGCTGCGAGAGATACTACAGCTTTTACAAAAAGGAGTGCCTTTTCATCAGCTTACAATGGTAAAGCAAACAGCTTATTTAAGTTCTGAGAAAGATACTATTCCTAAAAATAAACATTGGAAGGATAAAGAATTAATACCGCATGAAACTTGTCTTGAAGATAAAAAAATGTTTGCCTCCAACTTTAAAATTGTAGAACAAGAATCGAATAAAACTTTCGCTAATCGATTAACGCAGAGCATTGGGAACAGTAGTTTAGTAATAAACCCACCTTTTCCAACAATGACTGAAGATGAAATTGACACTTCATTTGATTTACCCTATACAAGATTGCCTCACCCTAAGTACAAAAAGAGAGGAGACATTCCTGCTTATGAAATGATTAAGTTTTCAATCAATATGCATAGAGGGTGTTTTGGTGGATGCAGTTTTTGTACAATTTCGGCTCACCAAGGAAAATTTATTGCAAGTCGTTCGGAAAAATCCATTTTAGCGGAAGTTGATAAGGTAACCGAAATGAAAGATTTTAAAGGATATATTTCGGATTTAGGAGGTCCTTCTGCCAACATGTACAACCTAAAAGGAAAAGATTTATCTATTTGCGATAAATGTGTTGCTCCATCATGCATACATCCGGTCGTTTGTGACAATTTGGACACCAATCATTCTGCAATGACTAATTTATATAGAAAGGTTGACAGCAATCCGAAAGTCAAAAAAGCATTTGTAGGCAGTGGAATTCGTTATGATTTACTGACAAAATCGTACAATAAAAAAGGGGATAAATCATTAAAAGAATACATGATTCAAGTTCAAACGAGACATGTCTCCGGAAGGTTAAAAGTTGCTCCAGAACATACCGCGGATGACACTTTAAAGATTATGCGAAAGCCGAAGTTTGAGCACTTTAAAGAATTCAAAAAAGCCTACGATGAAATAGACAAGGAATACAATCTAAATCAAAAGTTGATTCCTTACTTTATTTCTAGTCACCCGGGTTGTAAAGAAGAAGACATGGCTAACCTCGCCGCTGAAACAAAAGAATTAGGGTTTGAATTGGAGCAGGTGCAAGATTTCACGCCAACTCCGATGACAGTTGCTACGGTGATGTATTATTCTGGATATCATCCCTATACTTTAAACAAATATTACACTCCGAAAACCAAACAAGAAAGACAGAATCAACATCGTTTTTTCTTTTGGTACAAAAAGGAAAATAAACAGTGGATAAGTGATTATTTAATTAAAGTGAAACGACCTGACCTTTTAAAACGATTAGTTGACCAGCCCAAAATAAAATCGAAGAATGCTCCAAAATGGTTAGCAGAACAGCGAAAAAAAAGACCTATTAACTCCAAAAGAAACTTTAATAAAAACAAGAGAAAATGAGAAATCTAATTGTATTTATCGGCCTCGTTTTCTCAATAGGAGTAGTTGGACAAGAAGACATCCTAGTTCCCAAAACCAACAAAGGTAAAATATTCGTTTACTGGGGATGGAACAGAGGTTACTATTCAAACTCTGACATTCATTTCACTGGAGATAATTACGATTTTATATTAAAGGATGTCGTTGCCAAAGACAGGCAAACTAAATTTAACGTGGACCCTTATTTTAATCCATCAAGAATCACGATCCCACAAACAAATTTTAAAGCGGGATATTTCATTAGCGAAAAATATAACATTTCATTTGGTGTAGATCACATGAAATATGTTATGAAACAGAATCAAGATGCAATAATAAATGGATCTATAGGTATTGAGGGGAATGATTTTAATGGAATGTACCAAGATGAAATAATAAAACTTACGACTGACTTTTTAATATTTGAGCATACAGATGGTTTAAACTATGTTAATGTTGAAATTAATCGATTCGATAATTTAGCTCAACTATTCCCAAATAACTTCCCATTAGAAATCAATATAACTGAAGGGTTTGGCATTGGGGGGTTGTACCCAAAGACAAATGCCCGTTTATTATCTTTTGAACAACATGATGATTATAATATTGCGGGATTTGGAACAAGTGCAAAAGTAGGAGTCGATATCGCTTTTCTTAAGCATTTCTTTTTGCGTTTTGAAGGAAAAGCAGGGTATATCAATTTACCTAATATAAAAACTACCTTTATTTCTGCTGATAAAGCAAATCAGCAATTTTTCTTTTTACAGCGAAATTTCTTATTTGGAGGAATTTTTAGAATCGGGAAGTAAGCACTAGCTTATTCTGCTCCAATCCGGTCTATTTTTAATTTGTCGAAACAACTGCGTTCTCATTTCGTAATTCTTTTTGTGGGTTAAATCTGGATCATCTTCAAGAACTTCCAAAGCAGCATCTCTTGCTAATTGCACTATCTGTCCATCTCTAGCAAGGTCTGCTATTTTCAAATCTAAAAGACCACTTTGTTGCGTTCCCATTATATCACCGGGCCCACGCATTTTTAAATCTACTTCAGCTATTTCAAAACCATCATTCGTTCTGACTAATGTTCCAATACGTTTTTTTGCTTCTTCAGACAATTTAAAACTTGTCATCAGTAGACAATAAGATTGCTCTGCCCCTCTTCCTACTCTACCTCTTAACTGATGCAATTGCGATAAACCAAATTTCTCTGCACTTTCAACGATCATTACGGATGCATTCGGGACATTAACTCCAACTTCAATTACCGTTGTCGCAACCATAATCTGTGTTTTTCCAGCTGCGAACTGACTCATTTCATATTCTTTATCTGCAGCTTTCATTCTACCATGAACAATGCTTACCTGATATTTGGGAATCGGAAATCGACGCGTTATACTTTCATGACCATCCATCAAATCTTTGTAGTCCATCTTTTCAGATTCTTCAATCAAAGGATACACAATGTAAATTTGCCTCCCTTTGGCTATTTCATCTTCAATAAATTGAAAAACTTTCAATCTATTTTGGTCAAAATAATGACGCGTTTCAATTGATTTTCTGCCAGGAGGTAACTCATCAATAACCGAAACATCCAAATCACCATAAAAAGTCATTGCCAATGTTCTTGGAATTGGAGTAGCAGTCATTACAAGCACATGAGGTGGTTGTAAATTCTTTCTCCAAAGTCTAGCTCGTTGCGCTACGCCAAAGCGATGTTGCTCATCAATTACCGCTAAACCAATATTTTTAAACTTTACTTTATCTTCTATTAGCGCATGCGTTCCAATTAAAATATCCAAAGAGCCATCTTCTAATTTACTATGAATAATCTTTCGTTGGGCAGTTTTTACTGATCCGGTCAGCAACGCAACTTCAACACCCATTTCCCCAACAAATTCTTTTATTGAGTTATAATGTTGCGTAGCTAATATTTCTGTTGGAGCCATTAAACAGGTTTGAAAACCATTATCTAATGCGATTAAAATACTTAATAAAGCAACTAAGGTCTTTCCACTTCCAACATCTCCCTGCAACATTCTATTCATGTGCAAACCCGAACCCATATCCTTTCGAATTTCTTTCATTACGCGTTTCTGAGCGCCTGTTAATTCAAAAGGAAGGTAATTATTGAAAAAGGTATTAAAGTGGACACTTACTTTGCTAAAAACAAACCCTTGTGTTTTCTTTTGTGCGACTTGTTTTTGTTTGATCATTTGAAGTTGAAGAAAAAATAATTCTTCAAACTTTAAACGAAAGCTTGCTTTATTTGCTTCCTCTAATGAATTTGGAAAATGAATCTGTTTTAGCGCTTCTTCTTTCCCAATTAAATTATAATTTGCTAATATCTCCTTTGATAAAACCTCTACAATAATTCCGTTCAGCTGAGCGATTAAATTATGTAAAATCTTTTCAAACCCTCTACTATTTAATCCTCTTGCCGATAGTTTATCTCCAGAATGATAAATTGGCTGTAGATATCCTTCTATTTGTTTAGCATTTTTAATCTCTTCAATTTCTGGATGTGGAATACTGAACTTACTTCCGTATCTATTTACTCTTCCATACACTAAATATTCTTTTCCTATGGCTAAAGATGACTTGATCCAAGTCGCTCCTTTAAACCAAATAAGTTCAATTGTTCCGGTGTCATCTTTAAAAACAGCTACCAACCGCTTTTTCCTTGCAGCACCAACTTCTGAAACACTTAATAATGTCCCCTGCAATTGTACTTCTTGAGCACCTTCAAACACATCTCTAATTCGGTGAATTTTAGATCTATCTACATATCGGAAAGGATAATATTGCAATAAATCATTGAACGTAAAGATCCTTACCTCCTTTTGCAATAGTTCTGCCCTTTTAGGGCCTACTCCCTTTAAGTAGGAAATTTCGGTATTTAGCAGTTTGTTGATATAAATTAAAATTTAGTTCTGTAACTCATAAATTTCTATACTTATTTCACTCTTTTTTTCCCTTTATACGTCGTTATAATTTTAAACCCTAACTATAGGTAGTTATGAGTTACAACACTAGTAAGCTTCTTTCAAAGTAATGGTAATGTTTTGAAATTCATTTGAAATTATTAACTCCTCGTTAAATCCTTGTAAAAACCATTTTATTTCTTTGTATCTATATAAATTCTCTGTTGGCATATCTTTCGCATTATATGGAGTTCCATACTCCTTGATTAATCCTTCAATCATATATTGATAGACTCCGGAAATTCTCTGCGACTCAACATCCAATAACACTACATCAAACTCAGATAAAAGATTTTCACCTTCAAAATGAAATGTAGTACTTGCTTCAATTTCGTCGAGGTAAGTTCTTTTTATATAAAAATCATCATTAGATGACTCCTTTGAAGCTTCAACACATACCTTATGAACATCATAGCCGGAAAAGAAACCCACAACGAATTCATTATTATTCATTATTCGAGATGACTCTTGTAATATGAAATCCAAATCATCTATTATTTGGCCTGTAAGTTCAGACGGAGTCTGTGCGTAAACTTCAAACTCTTCCAGGTGAGCACTATATAATCTAGATTCACCTAGATCCATTGTATCCACATCATAGTGAACCTTCCATAATTGGTCAAAATTTCGTACTAATAGCTTATGTATATTTTCGGTGCTGTCTTCTTTTTTGTAACGGCAATAGCAATATGCATGATCTTCAAATTCATCACAACTATCTACCTTAACAAAGGTAATTTTTGGCATATTATATAGAAAAAAATAATCGTTTTCCAATTTACGCTTGGAGGATTTATCACAATATTCCATTGCATCATAATAAGCTTCATCTGCTAATGCTAAATAAAATTGTTTCGAAACCCAAGCTGGAGTATTTGGAGTATCACTGTCATCGCGCTCACACGAACATGAACTAAAAAACAATGGAAGAATTATCAATATTTTATTTAGAGACTTCATTGGGTTAAAAATAAGAAAAGCCATACAAAGTATTGCATGGCTTTAAATAATCTTGTTTGAATATCCCTATACTTTCATTATGTCTGCCTCTTTCACACCTAATAAAGCATCCACTTTCGTAATATATTCATCTGTTATTTTCTGAATAGAATCCTCAGTATCTTTAACCTGATCTTCACTTAACCCGTCATTTTTTAAGCTTTTAATAAAATCATTAGCATCTTTCCTTTTCTGACGAACACCAACTTTTGCATGTTCCCCTTCAGCCTTTGCTTTTTTCACTAAATCTCTTCTTCGTTCCTCAGTCAGCATTGGCACTGCGATAATTATCATCTCACCATTACTTTGGGGGTTTAAGCCTAAATTTGCGTTGGTAATACCTCTTGAAACTTCATCAAGAATAGATTTTTCCCAAGGTTGAACTGTTATCGTTCTAGCATCTATTGTATTTACATTTGCAACTTGACCAAGAGGTGTGGGAGTATCATAATAATCTACCATAACTCCGTCTAACATAGAAGGATTTGCACGACCAGCTCTAATTTTTGACAATTGCTTTTCAAGGTGTTCTAGAGACTCCTGCATTCCTGCATTAGCATCATCAATTGCCATTTCAACTTCTTCATTCATTGCTTTACGTTTTTAAGTAACCCAAATATAACTAAAAATTATACTTCTACTAATGTACCTATGGTTTCGCCAGAAATCACTCTAGCTAAATTACCAGGGGTATTCATATCAAAAACAATAATAGGTACATTATTTTCTTTACATAAAGTAAATGCAGTCATATCCATTACATTCAACCCCTTACTATATGCTTCATCAAATGTTAAGTTACTATATTTTGTAGCAGTTGGATCTTTTTCAGGGTCGGCTGTATAAATACCATCCACTCGAGTTCCTTTTAATATTACTTCCGCATCTATTTCAATTGCTCTCAATGAAGCTGCTGAATCTGTTGTAAAAAAAGGATTACCCGTTCCAGCTCCAAATATTACAATTCGTCCTTTCTCTAAATGGCGGACAGCCTTTCTTTTAATATACGGTTCTGCAATAGCGTTCATTTCAATAGCAGATTGCAATCTAGTTTGCAGCCCTAAAGATTCTAATGCAGCCTGTAATGCCATACTATTAATCATTGTAGCCAGCATTCCCATATAATCTCCTTGCGTTCTATCCATTCCGCCTCTCTCAGCTTGGACACCTCTAAAAATATTCCCTCCACCGATCACGATACCAACTTCAATTCCCATTTCAGATATTGACTTGATCTCTTCTGCATACTGCATAATTCGATTATTGTCAATACCAAATTGTTTCTCTCCCATAAGGGCTTCTCCGCTCAATTTTAGTAATACTCTTTTATATTTCATCTTCTAATTCTTATTTAGGGGTAAAATGTAAGCAAAAAAAAGAGAGCTAAAAAGCTCTCTTTAAAAAATCGTTATATTGATAATGATATTCTTTTAAAATCCGTAACGGTCAAATCAGGGTTTGTGTCAGTTAAGAATTGTTTAACTGTCTTTTTGTTATCTCTAACAAACATTTGATTTAACAAAGTAGTTTCTTTATAAAACTTCTTTAATCTTCCTTGGGCAATTTTATCAGCCATTTCTTCAGGCTTCCCTTCTTGAATAGCTAACTCTCTACCAACAGATAATTCTCTATCTATTATATCTTGAGGAACAGAACTCTCATCTACAGAAATAGGATTCATTGCTGCAATTTGCATTGCTACTTGTTTTCCTTCATCTTCGTTATCAGCTGTTAAACCAACAATCGTAGCTATTTGATTTCCTGGGTGGTTATATGCTACAACTTTAGCAGCTTCTATAACCTCTAAGCCAGAGATGTCAATCTTTTCTCCTATTAATCCAGATTGCTCAGTAATTTTTTCTCCTACTGTCATTCCGTTACCACTGTAGGACATTCCTTTCAACTCATCAATAGTTGCAGGTCCATTTTCAATAGCTAAATCTAATATAGAATTAGCAAAATCACCAAAAGCTTCATTTTTAGCAACGAAATCTGTTTCGCAATTTACACATACTAAAACACCTTTAGCCCCGGTTGATTTGGCGATAACTAAACCTTCTGTTGCTTCTCTATCTCCACGTTTAGCGGCAATTTTCTGTCCTTGTTTTCTTAACAAATCAACTGCTTCGTTCATATCTCCATCAGCTTCTACAAGAGCTTTCTTGCAGTCCATCATTCCTGCACCAGTCTTTTTTCTTAATTCGTTTACTTCTTTAGCTGTAATTGCCATGATACTATATTATTAATTAATTAAGATACTTAATTTATTTCTTTTCAACCGCTTTTTCTGCAACAACCTCTTCAACTTTTGCTTCTACAACAGGAGCTTCAGCAGTTTTTTCAGCTTTTTCTTTTCCTGCTTTTCTTTCGCTTAAACCTTCTTTAATTGCATCACACATAAGACCAACAATTAAATCAATAGATTTAGTTGCGTCATCATTTGCTGGAATTACAAAATCAATCGGTTTTGGATCAGAATTCGTATCAACCATTGCGAATACTGGAATACCTAGTTTTCTAGATTCAGCAACAGCAATGTGCTCTTTTCTAACATCTACAACGAATACAGCAGCAGGAAGACGAGTCATGTCAGCAATACTACCGATTACCTTCTGCATCTTATCTTTTTGACGCGTCATTTGAAGACGTTCTCTTTTAGACATTGTTTTTGCAGTACCATCTTCCATCATTTTATCGATAGAAGTCATTTTACGAATCGTTTTACGCGTAGTCTTGAAGTTTGTCAACATTCCACCAGGCCAGCGTTCTGTAATATAAGGCATGTTTACTTCTTTAACATGAGAAGTAACAATTTCTTGTGCTTGCTTTTTAGTAGCAACAAATAAAACTTTACGACCTGATTTTGCAATTTGTTTAATCGCTGCAGCAGCTTCGTCAATTTTTACGATTGTTTTGTTTAAGTCAATTACGTGGATTCCTTTTTTCTCATCGAAAACATAAGGAGCCATTGCTGGGTTCCACTTTCTTTTTAGGTGCCCAAAATGCGCTCCGGCATCTAATAGGGTTTTAAAATTTGTTATTGCCATTTTGTTTACTTTCTTTTTACTGATTAACAATAGTTACTTTAACTATTTTATTTACAGCAGATATGCAGTAGCGTTCTTAACGATCTGCAACACTTAGATACTAAACAAGCACTCAAAACATGAGTGCTTCTTTGAGTAAAATACTGATTAACGTTTACTAAATTGGAATTTCTTACGTGCTTTCGGTTGTCCTGGTTTTTTACGTTCAACCATTCTTGGATCACGCGTCATTAAGCTTTCAGCTTTTAACTTAGGCTTATTTTCTGCATCAATCTCAACCAAAGCTCTTGCAATTGCTAAACGAACTGCTTCAACTTGTCCATTAACTCCTCCACCTTTAACATTAACTTTAACGTCATACTGACCTTCTGTTTCTGTTAATTGGAAAGGTTGATTAACTTTATATTGAAGAACTCCTGTTGGAAAATATTGTTTGTAGTCTCTGTTATTCACAGTTACATTTCCTTTTCCTTCAGAAAGATAAATTCTAGCAACTGAAGATTTACGTCTTCCGATTGTATTTATTACTTCCATTCTTTATTTATTACTTAATTGAATCTAATTCGATTTTTTTAGGCTTTTGCGCTTCTTTATCATGCTCAGCACCTATATATACATATAAGTTTGAATATAAAGTTCTTCCTAATCTGTTTTTAGGCAACATCCCTTTAACTGCTTTCTCAACCAATCTCTCTGGGTGTTTATCTAAAATCTCCTGAGCTGTTAATGATCTTTGACCACCTGGATAACCAGTGTGACGTATATAGGTCTTATTTTGCCATTTATTCCCTGACAAAGTAACTTTTTCAGCATTAATAACGACTACATTATCTCCACAATCAACATGCGGTGTAAAGTTCGTTTTATGCTTCCCTCTAATCAATTTTGCTATTTTACTTGCTAATCTACCAAGTGTTTCGCCTTCTGCGTCAACTAACAACCAGTCTTTTTTGACTGTTGCTCTGTTCGCTGAAACTGTTTTGTAACTAAGTGTATCCACGTTTTTTATCTTTTTCAGATGCTTACTATTCCCCAAAAATGGGCTGCAAATGTAAAATTATTTTTTCATCTGTCAAAATAAGAACCCTATTTATTTTCATAAAACTCAAGGAAACTTCTTTTTAGACTAGATAATGAGTCATCTAATAACTCGTAATGCTTATTAACAAATGGATTAAGCAATATTAAATTACTTTTAAATCCTTACCAACTTTTATAAATGCCGCAACAGCTTTGTCTAAATGATGTTTTTCATGTGCTGCTGAAATCTGAGTTCGAATTCTTGCAGCTCCTTTTGCTACAACCGGATAAAAGAATCCAATAGCATATACGCCTTCTTTTAATAATCCATCTGCAAACTTTTGCGATAGCGCAGCATCGTACAACATAATAGGAACAATTGGAGAGTTTCCTTCTTTCACATCAAACCCAGCTGCCAATATTTTCTCCTTGAAATATTTAGTATTCTCTTCCAACTTATCTCTAAGTTCAGTGGAACCACTTAATAAATCAAAAACCTTAATGGATGCACCAACAATTGAAGGAGCTAATGAATTTGAAAACAAATACGGCCGAGAACGTTGACGTAACATTTCGATAATTTCTTTTTTACCTGTCGTATAACCTCCCATGGCTCCGCCTAATGCCTTACCAAGAGTTCCTGTTATTATATCTACACGGTCTAAGCAATTGTGAAACTCTGGCACCCCTCTTCCTGTCTTTCCTATAAACCCAGCAGAATGACATTCATCACTCATTACCAATGCATCATATTTATCTGCCAAGTCACATATCTCATTCATTTTAGCAATATCTCCATCCATAGAAAATACGCCGTCTGTAACAACAATTCTAAACCTTTGTTCTTGTGCCGCCTTTAACTGTTCTTCTAAATCAGCCATATCGCTATGCTTGTATCTATATCTCGCAGCTTTACACAAACGAACCCCATCAATAATAGAAGCATGATTCAATGCATCAGAAATAATTGCATCTTCTTTTCCAAATAACGGCTCAAACACTCCTCCGTTGGCATCAAAAGCTGCAGCATACAAAATTGTATCTTCAAACCCGTAAAAATCTGCTATTTTTTGCTCCAACTCTTTATGAATATCTTGAGTTCCACAAATAAAACGCACAGAAGACATTCCGAAACCATGTGTGTCTAAGGCCTCTTTAGATGCCTGAATTACTTCTGGATGTGAAGACAATCCTAAATAGTTATTTGCACACATAATCACTACATCTTCTCCTGTCGAAACCTGAACTTCAGCTCCTTGTGGAGTGGTAATAATCCTTTCACTTTTATAAATACCATCGTCTTTTATTTGCGACAATTCTTTTTGCAATTCTTCTTTTATTTTTCCGTACATAGCTTTGCGATTTTAACCCATTTATTATAGCCGACGAATATAAAGAAAAAATAAAACCCTTATACATCTTAGAAAAAGGATTCCATTGCCGGAGTTTGAACATATAAGATTGTCGAACTAAAATATAATAAGACAAGCCTTAGAGCAAATTGATGATATTTGTGTTATTGGGGTTAGAGTATAAATAAGAGCAGATAATTGCACAACACCTACTAAACATAAGATGCAAGCTGCCCAAATTTAGAAAAAATAAGTATTTCTAAAATTTATATGCAAAACCAACAGACCAAGCTTCTTTGAATTGGGTTACTGGCCCTTTAACTTGAATAAAACTTCCATCACTACCCAGGACATTATTTCCATTGGAATCTTTATAATAACGAGCTGAACCATCTGAATTATACCTTGCAATATCGATATCGTGATCATAAATAAGATATGTAGATAGACTTATGGTCATGTATTTATTCAACTTAACATTTGTTAATGTTTCCCATGTTACATCTATATTTCCAGGCTCATTTGAATAGTTCGAAAAGAGCGTTAGGTTCGTTTTAAAAGTTACACCTTCCATCTTAAAAGGCTTTTCCTTAAAAATCGCCAACTTAACATAACCTCCAACTTCTGAACGAAAAACATTACCCGAATCCACTCCAAAGGCCCCTATTCCAGAAAGATAATCATCCGTCACAAGAGTTATTTTACTTGTTAAAGGGGCTACAAAAAACGTGAAATATTTGCTTGGCTTATAGTCCATTCCCAATGCAATAATACTATATGCTGGTGCCATAAAATTGGAGATATGTACCGTATCTCCCACCTTACTATATCCATAATTAAATTGAGTTCTGAAGTTAAACAGACCAGAATAATACCATTTTTTGGATGCTTTTTGACCAACCTTAGAATTTACCTCTATTCTATCGTCATTTTTAAACCATGGTGTCGATTTCGCTTCACCTTGTTTAATTACCCCATATGCCAAATCAATAGAGTTGTCCCAAGAAGTATTACCCTTAGCGTAGTTTGCAAAGAGACTTAAAATTCCTTGTGTTGATATAGCATTTTGACCACCCCCTGCCCAATTTGACAAATACACTTGAGAAAAATTAATATTTACCAAGCCTCCGCTTTTCCATAAGGTGTCGCTGCTTGAATTGCCATTTCTCTGGTCTTTTAATAATTTCTCAGTTTCTGCACTCATCTGAGAAAATGAAGAAAAAGTTATACAAGACAACACTATTCCAAAAATAATTTTCATACTAACTTTTATTAAAAACAGGACGAGATTTCACTTTTGATTCTCAGTCCTTATTCAATCTTTTTTTCCTAATTAATAATACACTCAATAGAAACAACCCAAACAAGATCACTCCTCCTCCAATATAAAAAAATGAATTTCCTTGTTTTTTTAGTTTTTTAGTTTTAATTGGCTCATATAAAACATTCTCCATTCCCGGAGAAGGTTTAACAGAGGCTTTCCAATTATCTAGTGCTGGATTAACTCTTTCAATATTCTTGTTTCCAGAATCTACCAAAGTTGGAAAGTCAATTTCCATATCATAACGCAACGAATCCACTATGTTATTCTCGGCATCTATTAAGAGTAACTTTTCTTTTTTTGCTGACAATCCAAGCCCAAGCGAAACATTCAATACCTGCCCACCCTTACTCATCAAAACCATCTCTTGCGGATTGACTGACAAAAGTAAATAATCTTTGGGTTTTATAATTAAAGAGTCGGAAAAAACAAATTCATTATCATTTGAAACAACCTTCCAACCTGATAAATCCACTGTATCTTTAGAGGTATTATAAAATTCAATCCAATCTCCTTGAGTATGCATTGAATCTTGCTGTGCACTCAACTCATTAATTACTACAATTGAAGAATATTGACTTAGCTCTCTTTCTTGAAATATAGGCTTAAGAACAGCATTCTCGTTTAAAAGAAACTTTGCAGCTGAAACTGAGTCAAATTCGTCCCACTTCACAAATTTATATCCATATTTGGCTTTAGCCTCTAAAGAAGGAGCTGCACCTTTAAAATACACTCCACTAAACGATTTGTCTACTCGGATTGAATTTATTTGAACATACCCCATTTCAGGGTCTTGATTTTGAATAGCAACAGCGATTGTATCTGATAAGTCAAACCGCTCCATTAAATGCAAGCGCACATAGTATGGGCGATTAGAAGCATAATCTTTCATCCTTTGAACATACCTTTCCCATCTTTCAATGTTTAAACTTCTCCATTTCTTAAAGTGATATGGCATCTCTTCTTTCAACATATTTTGAATAGAGTCAATTTTAAAATTGACGGTTTTAGCTGAAAAAATGGTATTTAAATGATCTGCAAATCGGTTGACGTATAGGTTTTTTATACTGTCATTTTCCAATAAATTTCGAATAATTAAAGTAGACCAAGCAGGATCTGGCCAAGCTTCATTATGTTTAATGGTCATTTTATTAAGCGTATTTCTTTTATAGGAAGTTTTGCCTGAAATGCCAAAACTAATATCCGTATCAAATAAAATCCAACGCCACCTTCCTTCGGGAGTTTGTGGGCGCCAAAATCGGATATTTCCACCCGCATCTCTATTACCTACGTATACTTCTGTAATATTATAATTAATGAAATTATCTATCTCCATCAAAGTATTAAGATGCAGTATTTCGGCGGTATCCTTAAAATCCGTTTTATTAACATACTTCTTCATCTTCAGATAATGATCCCTTTTCCCTGCCAACAAATCATTGCGATGTTTCATTATATCTACACTATCAGGGTTTGCTCCAGCATTACTTTTTAGATAATATTCATTTATCTTTTCACGCACATTATGAATCCCCCAGTAAACACCATTTATATAAACCACTGAAGGACGATATGCTTGTATCTCTAGATTCAAAGGTTCTACTAAATTTGTGAGTAGAGCATCTCTGAATTGCGTATTATTAAAGTCACTTCCTGAGTTTCGCAACACAAAAGACTTATATTTTTTAATATCCTTATTTGGAAATATTGGGTATTTTATCGTTTTATGCTCGTACTTTTTTCGAGAGATTATCGCTAAAGACTTCATCGGCAAACCTTTGCTAAAACCTCCAAATATTCTAACACCTACTCTCTGATTGAAACCTAATTCTCCAGACGGCTCATAAAATTCAATATTGATTCTTCGCTCCCAGCCTTTCCAAAAATTGGCTCTTTTATATGGAGGAAGTGAATCTGCACAGCAACCCTTAACGTATATGCCGCGATCAAAACTGAAAAAATCGTCTGGGTTTCCAGTAATAGAAATTACTGCCATATTGTACTCTCTGCCTATTAAATACGTTTGCGTAACGATTTCTCCAGGGTTTCCATTCTTATAAGCAACTGCTCTTATGGGTGTAGTTTTATCTAAATTTATGGTATCTGAATATCTTTTAGAACTACTTGACGGTTTTTCTCCATTAGTTGTATAGTATATCGTTTCTCCCAAAGTAGATAACTCCAACTGAATTGTTTCTTGATAAATACCTCCAGGGACTGAAAAAACAACGGTGCTAGAATCTACGTCCTGAGAATAGAAATTCCCAGTTAATAACCCAATAAGCAATATTATTAAAACAGCCCTCATCAATTAACTGTAAAGTTGATTTTTTTATTCATTAAAAACCTACGATCAAACCCTAGTTTTTCAATGCCAAATGTTAATACATTCGAAAATTACCACCTATCTTAGAAATGACCTACCTCTTTTTATTATCTGTTATTGTTTAACCTTTTTTCGTTAAATCAACAGTTAATTAGTTAATTGTTGATATCTCTATTTTGATTTAAAACTATAAATATGTACATTTATATCAGTATTCAACAAGACAAGTTCTTGCTTGAAGCAGGTAGAAATACCGACCCGTATAGCACAGTTTTTAAACTTAACAAATTAGAAATTGGGGATTAATTGTTTCGCCTATGGCGTGCCACTATTAGTTTACTGATCAGGTGGATTACAGACTCGAAATTGCGTTCTCAACCATGTTGAACTTGAAGTTTAACAACATAAAGACTATACGGGTTTTATTTATCTTTCCGGACACTTCTATAATAGCTATGAACCCTAAAAACTCCAAGTAATATTAATAAAGGAGCTCCTATTAAAATTTCTTTATCTTTTACTGGATGATCAGAAGTGGATTCCGCAGTTATTGCGTAAATAATCAAAATAATACCTGCTACAATTGTAAATATACCTATATATAATCTAGATTTTTGGTCCATTTTAGTAATCTAATAAATTTCCAATTGCAGTAGCAACTTTTTCTCCACTTGGCAACAATGTAAACTCTAATGTAGAATTTAATGGAATTGCAGGAGTATCTACAGAACCAACTATTTCAACTGGTGCATCTAAACTCTTAAAACAATTCTTTTGAATACGCGCCATTAATCCTAAAGAGAAACCACACTCCACGGATTCTTCCGTTACGACCATTATTTTACCATGTTTGCGAGCTGCACTATACATTGCTTCTTCATCCAAAGGATTTAAAGTTCGCAAATCAATAATTTCGACCTGACCTGGAAACTGTTTTTCAGCCTCTAAAGACCAATACACACCTCTACCATAAGTAATAATAGCCAAAGTTTCTCCGTTTTTAATCTTTTCAGGATTAGCTTCTAAAACTGTTCGAGCTTTTCCAAATGGAATTACATAATCCGCATCAGGTTCCACTGTCATTGCACCTTCTGTTCCTTTAATTTTGCTCCAATACAACCCTTTATGTTCTAAAATAACAATTGGATTTGGATCGTAATATGCTGATTTCAACAAGCCTTTTAAATCTGCCCCAGTGGATGGATATGCGACTTTTATACCTCTTATTTGTGTCACAACAGATTCTACACTTGAAGAGTGATAAGGGCCACCTGATCCATATGCTCCTATCGGAACCCGTAAAATCATACTAACAGGCCATTTGCCATTAGACAAGTAATAAGAACGACTTACTTCTGTAAAAAGTTGATTGAGTCCAGGCCAAATATAATCTGCAAATTGTACCTCAACAATTGGTTTTAATCCAGCAACCGACATTCCAACAGTACTTCCAATAATAAAAGCTTCTTGAATAGGCGTATTAAACACTCTGTCATCACCAAAAGTTTCAGCTAGCGTTGCAGCCTCTCTAAAAACACCTCCTAATCTTTCCCCAACATCTTGACCATATAACAAACACTCTGGATGCTTTGTCATTAGCTCTCGAATAGCAAACAAAGCAGAATCCACCATTACGGTTTTCTCTTTTCCTGCTGGTTCTCTAATCCCTTTCTCCTCTGTAACAGGAGTAGGAGCAAAAATATGATCGGTCAAATCTTCTGGGCGAGGATCTTCTTCAGCCAAAGATCTTTGATAATCAACCTCTACCAAATCCTTTGCTTCCGCGAATATCGTTTCCAATTCTTTTTGTACAACTCCTGCTTCCAGTAACTCTTTTTGCAATTTTGGAAATGGATCTTGTTTATTAGCTTCCTCTAAATCATCGCGATACCATTCCATACGAACGCCGGAAGTATGGTGATTTAACAAAGGAACTTTTGCATGAATAATGAATGGACGTCGTTCTTTACGAACAATTGCTATAACATCTTTTAACGCGTTATAACATTCTGAAAAATTCGTTCCATCTAATAAACGGACTTCAATTCCTTTAAAACCTTTAGCATATTCTGAAATATCTTGTGCACGAATTTCATCAGCCTTAGCAGAAATATCCCATTCATTATCTTGAACGAAATATATAATTGGCATTTGCTTCAAAGCAGCCATTTGAAACGCTTCCGCTACTTCACCTTCTGTACAAGAAGCATCTCCTAATGAACAAACAACCACTGGCTTTTCATCATCCGATTTGTAATCTGTAAGACCTGTCAATTCCTTATATTGAATCCCCATTGCAATTCCTGTAGTAGGAATTGCTTGCATTCCCGTAGCAGAACTTTGATGTGGTATTTTAGGCATATCCTCACGGTTCAAACTAGGATGAGAATAATAGGTCCTCCCTCCTGAAAATATGTCTGATCGTTTTGCTAGAACCTGAAGCATCAGTTCAAAAGGAGTAATTCCAATTCCTAAAAGAATTGAATCATCTCTATAATATGGAGATACATAATCCTGTGGCTTCAACTGCATGCCTAAAGCCAACTGAACAGCCTCATGCCCTCTTGATGTTGCATGGACGTATTTTGCTGTGATGGCTTTATTTTCTTCGTATAATTCTGTCAAAGATTTAGCAACACACATCTTTTGATACGCCTCCAATAAAATAGCTTTATCTACTTTTCCTTTAAGGGTTATTTTCTTCTCTTTCGCCACAGTTGCCATACTTTATTTCAATAAATATTATTAATGCTTATTGCATATACTGCAATATAGTAAAAATTACAATTTAACTTTTGAGTTTTCGACGAAATGCGAAATATTATTCCCAAAAAGCAAGAAGATTAAACATCTTCTTCGCCTTCATAAAACATTTTATTAAAATTAACAAAGTATAATTTATCCGTAGCCCTTGTTACAGCGGTATAAAGCCACCTCATATATTCCTTATCTAACATTTCTTCAGTTAAATATCCTTGATCTATAAACACAGCAGGCCATTGCCCTCCTTGAGACTTATGGCAAGTAACCGCATACGAGAATTTAACTTGTAAAGCATTCATATGAGGAGATTTCATAATTAAATCATAGCGTTTTTTTCTGCTCCTGATATCCATAAAATCTTCTTCGATTGCAAAGAAGAGCTCTTTCATTCGTTCTCGAGGTAAATTAGGCCCTTCCACATCAATTGTTTCCAATAAAATTTTACATTCTAACTCGCTTTCCTCTTTTGCATCCAAAAACCTAATTGTCACATCTGCAAATCGAAACCCATACAACTCTTCGTAGCGAGTTACACGTAGTAACTTTACAATATCTCCATTTGCTATGAACCCCATTTTTGAATTTGCGTCTAACCAATGATAGTTGTTTTTCACAACCATCATTAAATCGCCAGACGTTAGTTCATCTTCCATCCATAAAATCCTATTCCTGACTTGTTGATTGAATAAATTTGCTCTTTTATTAGAACGACAAATTACCATTGTCCCTTCTATTCCATATTTACTAACACAACTTTCTAATTCGTCCTGTAATTCCATTCCTGAAATACGCAATGTGTCTGTGAAATTTGGATTTATCTTTAATTCATAATTATTTTCTTTCTCTATCTGCGTTCTTAAATTGGTTGCATTAAATAATATCCCTGATTCTTTTTCTTGTCGCACAACTTCTTTTAATTCTGACAATATAAATGGAACATGAAATCTCTCTTCTAAATAAAAAGGATCTAAAGCTGGACTTTTTGCTAACCCAACGGGTGGTAATTGCGCATAATCTCCAACAAAAATAAGTTTACAGTTTTTGCCATTATAGACATATCTAAAGAGATCTGTTAATAAATTTCGCTGTTCAAACATTCCATTTGAAATACCTGCATCTGAGCTAACCATTGAAGCTTCATCTACAATAAAGACTGTATTTGTATGTAAGTTCTTACCAAGGGTAAAGCGCATCGTACCATCAAAATCTTCCTGGAAGTATATTTTTTTATGAATGGTTAATGCCTCTTTTTGGGCGTAAGTAGCCATTACTTTTGCTGCCCTGCCTGTTGGCGCAATTAAAACAGATTTCAATTTGACACTTCCTAAAGCTTTTACTAAAGCACCAATCAAACTAGTTTTACCGGTTCCTGCATATCCTTGAAAGACGAAACCTTCTTGAGAGTTTGGATTCAAAACAAACTCAGACAACTTTTTAATCGCCCTTTTTTGATCCTTCGTTGGTGTATGCACCAGTTCTTTCTCAAATATGTTTACTAATTCTTTCGTCTTAAGAAGTTTTATTTAGCTATATGTGTAAAGGTATAGAATCTTAAGTTGTTTGTTCATAAATACACACCGTTCTAGTTAATTTTCGCCCACTTAATAGAATAATCCGCTCCAAGCTATTAACTTTTGAAAAAAATATTAGCTTTGTATCGCAAGTAGATTTAGTAGACTTAAACGAATAAAAGAAATATCACATGTTAGAAAAATTTGGGCTAATCGCAAAAAAATTCTTATTTCCAGTTATAATTATCATTGCCGGCCTGCTCGTGGTTATTAAAGGTTTGTCAGCTGATGCTGAAACTAACATCATGCAAACCAACGGCTTTCTCTTTGGTGGCTTGGCTATCTTATTAATGGGGATAATTACTTTACTTTATATTTTAGAAATCATCAACAGAACAGTTCACTTGGTGCTAATGGCTGTTCTTTTTTGCTCCACCCTGGGATTGGGAATTATGACAATCAACTCGGTAAATGATACGATTGCAGAAATGGACCTAAAAATGAAAAAAGACAACTTCATCAAACAAGGTCTTTCAGACATTAGAGATATTCAGGTGGAATACAAAAAGAAATATGGTGTATATACACCCTCATTTCCTTCTTTAAAAAGCTTTTTACTGAAAGATTCCATAATGGATATTTTAAGAAGTAACGGAGATGACTACCCAAATGGAATGCCTGACGGAAGGGTTTCTATGGAACATGGGGTCTTATTGGGCTATGATCCTATTAGAGATGACGCACTTTATGAAAGTTATGATGAATCAGAGGCGCTTAAAGTCGGAATATTTATCAACGACACAATTTGGAGGGGAGTTATGGGTGTTATTTTTGATAATGAAACGGCTCTTAAAAAGGAAAGAGAGTTTATGTTTGAAATAAGCAACTTAAGCAATGTTCCTTTAAGCGACTCTAGCAGCTTTTTAATGTTCGCAGATACTTTAGATGGAGGAACGCCTGTTTTCTTGGTAAAAGATCCATATCCTTTTGACCCGTTCAACACAAAAGACACGTTAATGATGGGATCGATGACAGAATCTAAAAACACAGGAAACTGGGGAGAAAATTAGACAGCACTTTCTTCAGGCTTTTCATCTCCCTTCACGAAAAATCGAGAAGGGATTTTCTTACGCATTATGCTACTATCCACTGAAAATTTCAAAAACAAAAATAAATCAGAATTCGCACTGAAAATCATTGTTCTTGATACGGAAATAGTAGCTTTCGCAATAAACTCAATCTCCAAAGAAATAGAAGCTTTTGATAAGGTAGGGTCAATCGCAGATATCGGGTTCAATCAATTTACATTTTCCGATGTTCAAGTCATTGTTGTAGATGATCAATTTACGTTAATTCCAGAAAGCATTTTTAATGAAGAAAAAGCAGCATCATATTTAAATTTCAGCACCGAAACCCTAGAAGATTGCTCGATTGTTATTTCGAAAAACCAACAGTTTTCATTGAACACAATTTGGTATTTGAAAAACACGTTAAAAAACAATATTATTCAATATTGGCCGGGGAGTACGTTTAACCATTTAATTGCAAGTAAGCTGGAAAACACGAACGAAAATGAGGAAAACAACACTTTATTTGTTGATTCGTTGAAAGGAAGTCTTACTATCCTATTATTCACTAACCAAGAACTCCAAATTGCGAATCAATTTGACACAAACGGAGATGAAGATGCGCTTTACTATTTACTGCTTACTCTGGAACAATCAAAAGTAAAAGTGGAAACCCTGCAAGTAATTTTATCCAGCACCGCTTCTTTTAAAACAAAGCTGGATAAATACTTTAATAAAATAACAATAACTTCTTCGAATAAATGTGACTTAAACATCACCGAAGAGGACAAAGTAATCTGCTCAATTATATGAGAATTATCAGGGGAACATATAAAGGGCATAGATTAACCGCTCCAAAAGCGATTAAAGCTAGACCAACAACAGACTTCGCAAAAGAAGGTCTTTTCAATATTCTTGAAAACAAAATAGATATTATTGATGCTACGGTTTTAGATTTATTTACAGGAACAGGGAACCTTTCATTTGAATTTACATCACGGGGAGCAAAGTCCTCTATAGCGGTAGATATTTCGCATATTTCAGTAAGGTTTGTAAACGAACAAGCTAAGAAATGGAACCTTCCGATAAAAGCATTTAAGAACAATGTCTTTAAATTTTTAGCAAAACCAGTTGGAACGTTCGATATTATTTTTGCTGACCCTCCATACGCACTGGATGGTATTGATACAATTCCAGACCTAGTATTGCAAAGCACACTGCTGTCTAGCGACGGTTTATTAATCGTTGAGCACGGAAAAGAAACCAACTTTAAGGACCACCCTAATCTAGCGGACGTTCGAAACTACAGCAAAGTCAATTTTTCTTTTTTCAAGCACCTTGTTGAATAATTTAGTAACTTCATGAAAAATTAAATTATGGAACGTATCGCTGTATTTCCTGGCTCATTCGACCCAATAACAAAGGGGCATGAATCTATTGTAAAACGAGCAATTCCATTATTTGATAAAATAATAATTGCCATAGGAATAAACGCTGGAAAAAATTCCATGTTCGACTTAGAACAGCGGAAATCATGGATTAAAAGCACCTTCAAAAACAATCCGACAATAGAGGTTACAACTTATGCTGGACTTACCGTTGACTTTTGCGAAGCTCAAAATGCCAATTTTATACTAAGAGGGCTTCGTTCCTATTCTGATTTTGATTATGAACATGGTATTGCCCAAATGAATAAGTCATTAATCAGTAACGTAGAAACAGTTTTCTTACTTACAGAGCCAGAATTCAGTCATATTTCTTCAACTATTGTTCGAGATATTATAAGAAATAAGGGGAAAGTGGAGCAATTTTTGCCAAATGCAGTAACCTTATAAGCCAACTTTGGTTATACAACTACAAAAATTGCAATTCGAATTTATGAAATACTTCGTATTTTCTATACTATTATGTATCAACCTCTTTTTTTATGGACAAGTGTCTATAGATGGAAATGCTCCTTCCCTAAAAGGGAAGTATGTCTCCATTTTACAAATAGAAGATTATGTTACTAATACCTACAAAAACCTTGGAAGGCAAAAAGTTGATAGCACAGGAAAGTTTTCATTTAAATTAGCTGTAGATAAAGCTTTTAAAGCAATTATAGAAATTGAAGAAAAGAGCAGTATCTTATATATTGACCCGAATACTAAATCATATAAAATACACATTCCTAGTGGCAAAAACACAGCCGGAAGTAACGTAAAACTTGTATTTGAAGACCTCCCTGACAATGATTTAAACGCGTTAGTTTTAGAATATAATCTGAGAGCAGATAATTTTATGTTTGGTGACTCCATGTATGTCTTAAAGTGCATAAAATCGAATAACTTTAAAGAATACAGTACACAACTAGACAAGTTTAAAGACTCGTTAATTCAATACTATAAGCCCATTAAAAATAAATATTTCCATAATTACATCCGCTATTCAATTGCTTCGCTAGAACAAATTTCTACTGGAAAAGAAATTGTAACAAATAGAATAAATGTTTTCAATAACTACATAAACAACAAGCCATTACTCTATAACAACGACGCCTATATGGAGTTTATAAATCAATTTTATGAAAACACGCTCAAATTACCTGTAAAAGGAGGAAAGGACAAGTTATATCTAGCAATTAACAACTATGCTAGCCTATCCATGTTAAATGAGATATTTATTAATGATATATTCTTAAAAGATGCTAGATTGAGAGAACTAATTATGATAAAAGGACTTGGTGAAGAGTTTTATTACGAGAACTTTATTAAAGAGAATATTCTAAAACTCATTGCAGAAATAGGCAATACTTCCTTATTTCCAGAAAACAGAATTATTGCTAAAAACACGTTTGCCCTTTTAACCAATTTACAAATTGGATATAAAGCACCTGACTTTTCAATCGTAACAAGCAAAGGGGACTCAATATCACTTGATTCGTTAAAAGGAAAATATATTTACATAGGTTTTTGGGCTTCCTGGAACGAGTCCAGCTTACTAGAAATGGAAATAGCACAAAAGCTCTACACAGATTATGGGAAGTATGTTGAGTTTATTAACATTTCGATGGATAAAGATGAAAATGCGTATTTACAATACATAAAGGAACACCCTGAATTTAAATGGCACATTGCCCATTACAACGGAGATGTTGGATTAATTACAGATTACAGATTAAAAAATATCCCTGAATATTTCCTCATTGATCCGGATGGAATAATCTTGCAAGCTCCTGCTTTTAAGCCAAGTCCAAATGGTGATTATCAATCTATTGATTTAACCTTCTTTGAAATTAAAAAGAAGTTAGAACCAAAAAAAGTACGTGTAATTGGCGTTCGTGATTAATTCAAAACAAACCGTATCTTTACCCCATGGATTTAGTTACCGGTGGAACAGGAATAGTAGGTTCTCATATTTTAGAAGAGCTTACGCGAAATGGAAAGATTGTCCGCGCCATAAAAAGAACATCAAGCGACATAAATCTAGTCCAACGCGTTTTTGAACATTATAATAACCCCAACTTTAATTGCATCGAATGGGTATTAGCTGACATTACTGACATCCCTAGTATAGAGGAAGCAATGGTAGGAATTGAAAACGTTTATCATGCAGCCGCAATTGTAAGTTTCAATAAAAAAGACCGCCAACAGATGCATAAAATCAATATTGAAGGAACTGCCAATATTGTTAATATATGTATTGCGAATAATATAAAAAAGCTAGGATATATAAGTTCAATCGCTTCGCTAGGAAGAACTGCTGAGCAAGAATGGTATAGTGAGAAAGACGCTTGGAAAACATCAAAGCAAAACTCTTATTACGCAATAACTAAATATACGGCTGAGCATGAAGTTTGGCGTGGCACTGAAGAAGGATTAGATAGTGTAATGGTAAATCCCGGCGTAATTTTGGGTCCAGGAGAGATGCACAAAAGTAGCGGAACCCTATTTGGAACCATTTATAAAGGACTTAAATATTATACGAAAGGAACCAACGGCTTTGTGGATGCTCGAGATGTTTCCAGATCTATCATACAACTTGTCCAATCAGATATTAGTAAAGAACGTTATTTGTGCGTTGGTGAAAATCTTCCATTTAAAACTTTTTTTGAACTAGTAGCAAGCAGCTTAAATAAAACAGCACCCTCAAAATTGGCAAAACCGTGGCTTACCGGAATAGCATGGAGATTAGTAGGTATAATTTCCTTTATTAGTGCGAAAAATCCTGCAATTACGAAGGAAAGTGTGAGCACGAGTCACTTTATTAATCAGTACAGTAGTGATAAGTTAAAACAAGCAATTGATTTTAAATTTACACCAATAAAAGAAGCATGTGAAAATACGGGAGCATTTTTCCTAAAGAGAAAGTAGTATTTCACAAATTGTAATTACATCTGCTTCAGAAACATCCAAATGCATTGTCAATCGAACTCGCTGCGGCCCAAAGCCTACAGCCAAAATTCCTTTCTTCTTTAATTTCTCAAGAAACTCTGTATTTGTGATTTCATTTTTTAGCAAAAGAACAACAATATTGGTTTCTACGGGTAACGCTCCCTTAACCCATTGATTACTTAATCCAGCTTTTAATACTTTTTGCGCATTATCGTGATCAATAGCCAAACGTTCAACATGATTATCCAAAGCATAAGATGCGGCAGCGGCTAACATTCCGGCTTGTCGCATACCGCCACCAAAAGCTTTACGAACGCGTCTTGCTTTTTTTATAAAATCATTACTACCCAGTAAAACAGATCCCACTGGAGCTCCTAAACCTTTTGACAAACAAACAGAAATTGAATCGAAAACGGCACCATATTTTTTTGGATCTTCCTTATTTTTTACAATTGCATTGTAAACTCTTGCACCATCCAAATGAAGCGCTAAACCGTATTTTTGACAAACATCTTTAATCTTATAAAACTCCTCAAATGCATAACATACTCCACCTCCTCTATTGGAGGTGTTTTCTAAACTTACTAAGCTTGTATTTGGTAAATGAACATCGTCACTATTGATATTTGCTTCGATTTGTGCAGCTGTTAATAATCCGGAAGCCCCTTCGATAAGCCGAACAGAAGCCCCTGAGTTTGATGCAATACCACCTCCTTCGTAACAATACACATGCGATTCTCTGCTACAAATAACCTCATCACCAGGCACAACATGTACTTTAATTGCAATTTGATTGGTCATCGTTCCGGAAGGGCAAAAAAGTGCTTTTTCCATTCCGAATATTGCTGCAACCTTTTCCTCTAAGGCATTAATTGAAGGATCTTCAACAAATACATCATCTCCCAGAGGTGCTGCTTGCATTGCATTTTTCATCTCTTTAGTAGGCAGCGTTACAGTATCGCTTCGAAGGTCTATCATATTTAATCCTGTTTATTGAACGAATTTAATTAAATTCACAGCATAATATTCAATAATGCGGATAGTTTTACTACTCTTTTCCTTTCTTTTATTCAACGCTTACTTTTCTCAAGAAAAGTATTGGGTTTATCTTACCGACAAAGAGGGTGTGGAATTTAATCCACATGCTTATTTTGACCAAAAGGCTATAAAGAGGAGAATAAAAAACAACGTCCCATTAAATCATTTTACGGACAGACCTTTACGAACGGATTACCAAAACAAAATTGCCGGTATTGCCGAATCCATATGTGGACATACACGTTGGTTTAATGCCATTGCATGCAAATTAACCCCGCAACAGTTTATTGAAATACAAAACCTAAACTTTGTAAAAGAGGTTACACCAATGATTACCGAGACAGTATTTGCTGATGGAAATAGTTATAAAGAACTGCATAAAGGTGAACAAGGTCTTTTGGAAGGTCAAATTGCTTCAATGCAGGGGAAGGAGTTTACAAAAAAAGGATTGACTGGAAAAGGGATTCGAATTTGTATTATTGATGCTGGCTTTCCAGATGTAAACACTTCTTCAATTTACCAGCACATTAGAGATAATAACCGCATTATAAAAACATGGGATTTCAAAAAAAACAAACCCGATATATATGAATACAGTTCTCATGGTTCAACAGTACTTTCCTGTATAGCTGGAAAAACAGATGGCGTTTTTATCGGTCTTGCTATTGATGCAGAATTCTTACTTGCAAGAACTGAAAGAATACTTTATGAAGGAGATTCTGAGGAAGAAGATTGGCTCATGGCCATTGAATGGGCGGATAAAAATGGAGCTGATATTGTAAACAGTTCTCTTGGATACACTTCGGCAAGACATTTTGTTGAAGATATGGATGGGAAAACCTGTATTATTTCGAAGGCTGGAAATCTTGCAGCTCGAAAAGGGATCCTAGTTATTAATGCTGCCGGAAATGACGGAGATGGAAACTGGAAATACATCGGAGCACCAGCCGATGCTGACAGCGTTTTATCCGTTGGAGGCATAAATCCTTGGACCGGCTTGCACACTGCTTTTAGTTCTTATGGACCAACAGCTGACCACAGGTTAAAACCAAATCTTTCGGCCTTTGGTCATGTTATGGGATATAGCCCAGGTACCGGTGTGCATGAAACACAAGGAACGTCTTTTTCTAGTCCTTTGGTAGCTGGATTTGCTGCTTGTGTATGGCAAAGCGATACTACCCTAACAAATATGGAGTTATTCAAAAAACTAGAAGAATCTGCAAATCTGCATCCTTACTTTGACTATGCACATGGCTATGGAGTTCCGCAGGCAACGTATTTTACTGAACCGATAAATGAGACCAAGGAAAGAGAAACTTTTACACTAGATGAAAGTGAATCCTTTATCCAAATAACGATTAAAGATGAACATTTCACGATAGAAGATAAAATCGTTTTCGATTATTTTCCCTATACATTTAACAAGCTAAATAGAATTCCATGGCTTCACTTTCAAGATACATATAGCACTTTAGATAGTAATATTAAAAAAAGCGGCGCTGATTATTTCTATTACCATATTGAAAATGATGCAGGTTATTTAGATGAATACCTTGTTTTATCTGTTTACGAAAAAAATATTTTAAGAATAAGAAAAAGCGAAAACATCGGAAAAACGTATCGATTTCATTACAAAGGAACTTCAAAAAAAATAACTCTAGAATGAGGATAGTGCCAAAACATAGTATTCTTTTCATCCTAATTATAAGCTGTACTTCGCTAGCTGCACAAACCGTACTAATAAAACAAACGGTACCTGAAAATTTTGAAGACAAAGACGAAGGACACGGACCAAACAGAGCGCATTTCTCCTACCCATACTTTGCATTAGGGGTGCATACAGATGGATATAGCCATGAAAACGACACCATTATTTCACCTGTATATGGGAGATCCATGGAGATGCGGTTTGGATCACGCACCCGGCTTAAATTAAACCGGTTTCTTGGATTTGGTATTGACTATGAACTTGGGTATTCCTCGCATTTTATAAACCTAAAAGACGCTTATGCTTTAGCCAATTTTTCCCCTGATGTGAAAAAAGCGAGATACCAAATCTATACGATTGGGGCAGCTAGTTACTTTCAAATTAACTTCGAACCGAAACGAGGCAATCAACTAGGGTCGTATTTAGATATAGGAGTTTTTGGTGGTTATAGTTTTGGAAGAAAATACAGTCAAACGTTGAAAATAGGGAAAGAAAAATCGGTTTATACGCTTAAAAAATTACAGGATTTTGAAAAGCTAAATTACGGAGCAATTATTCGTTTTGGGCAGAGAGTATGGGCAATATATGCTAAGTATAGGTACTCCAATAGCTTCAAAAACAAAACAACCACAGGTAATTACGAGCTACCTCGTTTGACCTTTGGATTTGAATATTTCTTTGGAAAAATATAACGACCAGCCAGAGTGGGCTCACGTTTTATTGATGAGATTGCCGCACTTAGAGTCACTCTATAGAAGATTTTAATCGGGTAGTTTGTAAAGAGTACTTCTTCCTACTTTTTTTCCTGCGTCAAAAAAAGTAGGCAAAAAAGGACGCTTACAATGCGGCTACTTTTGATATTCAATCACCATCAGCGCAAAGCTTAAGTGCGCTCGAATGATCTTCTCGTTCCTCGAAGCTATTCGGTCTTACTAAACCTTTTGCTCGATGCTTCAATTATTCACTCCTTTTTATTTGTTTGTAAGTGTTCATGAAAACGCTTCGCTTAGTTCATCAAAAAAGGCCGAAAATACTAGTCGTTTGTGCATCCATAAAAACTGTAAATAATTTGGGAACTTAATGATTCACTCAAAAGATAAAGAGTAGCACAAATTAACCCCTCGTTTATTGATGAAGGTCTATTAAAATTACATTCCTTGCGCAGACAAGGAATCTTAGACACAGACGTACTAAGATTCCCTGCCTCCGTTGCACTTCGCATGGAATGTTTGACTTAAAATGATCTTTATTCCCTTTTTATCGCAAGAACTAATTCCTCAATAAAACTGCCTAGTCCCATCAATTCGTTTTGATCCGAAGAGTGGAGGCTCCATAATGCCATCAATGTATGTCTAAATAAGAGGTTGGATATCGCTTCTAAACTATTTATGCCCCTCAATCAAATACCAATCTACCCAGCTATCCATTTGATTCACAGAATTTGGTCTGAGTAGAATTTCTCTATTGTTGTCTAACAGGTACATTGTTGGGGTACCAAATACATAATAGTCTTTCACGATTTTGCTGTTCCACTTTTGATAATCGCAAGTGGAAATAAACGGAAAGTTTTTTACGAAATCTTTGTAAGCGCTTTTATCTTCATCTAATGAGATAAACACTACCTCTACTCCTTGCGCTTTCCATTTTTGATACAAGTTTACAATTTTGGGTAGTTCTTCCGTACATTTTGGACACCAGCTGGCACCAAATACCACAACGGTATAGCTGCTTTTAATGTCAGATAATTTTTTAGGAATAGTATTAGCGCCATAGCCTGGAGTGTTATTATCTCCTTCAAATAGAATCTCAGGAGCAGTATTCCCCTTTTTCATGGCGCGGTAAGTTTCTAATTGCTTGGCAAGGTCATTATCTATAGTACAGCTTACTTCATTGAGCACTTTTAAAGCGAGATACTCAGATGCCTGAAACAAGCTATGCCGTTCGAGCAAATCAAAAAGGAAATCGGTAACTTCATTGAGTATTTTTTCCTCTTTAATAAGATTATCCATCATTGCATCAATGGAAACTTTCATTTCAATAAATACGGAATCCAATGAACGACCACTGTTTTCCAATAACCAAAAATGGCTCTCGATGGCATCTTTGAACAAACCACTTTTATAAAGGCGGTTATCGGTATAATCTATTGCTCTAAACGCTTTAATAGTTGCCGGAATCTCTTCTGGTCGGTATTGGGCAATTGTGGAAGCTCCACTTACCAATTTACGCATGGGTAAAAACCAACTTACATAACTGTCTTTTGTTAGTTCTACCAAAAATGTTGAATCTTCAGCTTTAATGCGTTGTTTTTCTTGTGCTATGGCTTGCCGAGGAGTTTGTTGTAATGCAAATAAGGTATCTGCAGTGTACATCTTCTCTAAATAAATCCAGGCACTCAATGCTTGGTCTCTTTTTGGGTGTTCTCTTGCATACTGCTCAAACCACTTATTTTCCTTTCCCTTTGTTATTTTAATTGTTTCCACATAACTCAAAGCTGCTCCAGCTATCTCTATATTTTCTCCACTTAGTATTACAAAAAGTGGTTTTTTATCGGAGGATAGTAAATAACCTACTCCATAATCTGCTTTAGAGTAGACAAGTTCAAAATTTCCTTTGTCATCAATTTTAGAAGATGAAATGGGGTATGTTTTTAATCCGTTGAAGCCTTCGAGACTTATGGATTGATTTGTAAGCAGGGATAAGTTGCCTATGATGGTTTGCGAATAAAGACCTAAACAGAAGGTTATTCCAACAATTAACGAAATTAATTTTCTTGTCATAAATTAAAAAAAACCGACCCGCTGCGCGGGTTATTTAGTAAACTCTCTGCCCTGCGGGACAAAGAGTTAAAGTGTCAACCCATCGACTCCGCTAAAGCTACGCTCAGGGTAAAATAAATCAAATCGCTTCGCTAATCAACCCTTCGGCTTCGCTCAGGGTAAAAGTGGCAACCCTTCAACTACGCTAACGCTGCGTTTAGGGTCAATCCTTGAGGCAACGCACAGAGTAGCCGTTCGCTCGGTTGAAGTCGCTCATGCTGGCACTGCTGCTGCTGAAGTAGAGGTAGCGCGCGCTAGCGCCACTAACCGTACTGCTCCAATAGAGGCCGAAGGCACCGACAAGGTTGAGCGAACCATTGCTGTCGTCGCGGTAGCCCGCCATGGGCAATTTAAGCGGTGAAGCAAGAGCACCAGTACTGGCGTTACTACTCCAGCTTAAACGCTCTGCGTCAAGTTCTGTGTCGGTTGGGATACGGTAGCCACTTGGACAGGGGTTGTTTATACCATTTACGCCTTGCCATAAATTATCATTTTGTGGGCTGCGCCAATCGTATGGTGAGTTAGGAGCTAAAATAAAATCACCATGTGCTGGCTGGTCAACGCTGCTTAATGTAGCAGTAGTATTTGAAGTGCGACACTGGTGGCCATCACTAAATCTACCCCATTGGTACAAATCGCCATAAGCATCCACATCGGTGCTGCTTGTAGCTGCTTGCGTAGCTCCCAAATTACGGTCCATCCATATGGCTCCCGTTGTAGGGTTGGTTACATCTATTATGGAAGTTGGAGAACCATTACAATATACTGGGCTTCCGCCTCCGCCGCCTGATGCATTTGCCGCACTGATTCCTGGAATGATTACAAAACCTCCGTTTTGTAGGTACAAAGTATCGCCTGTAGTGGATACGGTAAGTTGTTGCAGTTCATTGGTAGCATCTGTATCGGCATCATCTACATTTAATGTTAATGTGGAGCCATTTGATAAGGTAATATTACCAGATGTATTATCTGTTGATATATCTTGCAACTCATTTGTTGGATCTGCATCAGCATCATCCACATCATCCGTTCCATCAGATAATTCTGCTGGAATTCCAGGTAGGTTGGACCAATCTTGTAACTCATTGGTTGGGTCTGCATCCGCATCATCTATTAGGTCATTCGTTACATTTTCTGCAGTTTTAGCATACAAAGCATAAGGAACGCTCATTAGCTGACTTGTTCCCATAACAACCCAAGTCATTCCTCCTAAGAAATCTACCGCAGTCTCCATAAAATAAGGACCGTTTGACCAATCTATAGTGGTAAAATCATCTGTTGTAGTACCTGTTCCTATTTCAAGATTTACCAAACCATAAGCGTTTGTGGTAGTTGAAAACGTTTCGGTATAAACCACAGTTCCGCCGATACTTCCTTGTTGAACTGTTAAACGCATTCCAACTGCTTGGTTATTTAATATTAACCCACCAGCATCTCTTACCACTGCTTGGTATTTAAAACCTTCGGGCGCTTGCCCAAAAGAACTTAGTGAGAGTGTTGCGATAGCAAAGAGTGAGAGTAGTATTTTTTTCATCTTATTGTTGTTTAATTAATTGAAAAGTCTTTAAATTTTGTGTGTCGTTATTTAAGGTCAAAGAATAAGCTCCTGGTGCTAGTTGACTTACTTGAATAGGTGTTTGTATCGAAGAAAGCTTATCCTGTATTACCAATTTTCCACGCGCATCATATAGTGTGTAAGTAACATTTTCAAACGTGCTTGTTCTAATATTTAACACCTCTGAAGTTGGATTGGGAAAAATGATAGCTTCATAACTAGGAACATGATCTTCTATGCTCACAAAGTTCCA
>Ga0209309_10000131_pt1 | contig 101619 bp, 126 predicted proteins | sample COGITO_mtgs_1204_2_FD_184807 | JGI IMG/M metagenome (GOLD analysis project Ga0209309, IMG submission 184807) | Pelagic marine microbial communities from North Sea - COGITO_mtgs_120412 (SPAdes) (version 2) | ecosystem: Environmental > Aquatic > Marine > Epipelagic ... | reverse complement strand
TGAATTGTGAAATTGATGAAATTCAATTACAAGATGATAATAAAACTATGAAAATATTTCTTAAAAATGGTAAAAAAAAGAAATAAAGCTTATATGATTGAATTGTGTACCCAAATGATTGAATTATATAGGAATGGTAAATCTAGATGGGCAGAACCTAATAAAAAAATATGGGAGAAAAAATTAGAAATATGGAAAAACAAATAAAAAAAGAATAAAAAATATATGACATTATTTTGTGAGGGCAACGTCCCTTCTTCTAAAAATGGTCGTCGTTGGACTGGTAAACATTTTATACCTTCTAAGGCGACTGTTAAATGGAGAAAGAATACAAAATGGTGGTGGGAGAAAAATAAAGATTTATTTAAAGAGTTAATTAATAACAAAGAAAAACCACTTAAAATTGGATTTCACTTTGTTAGAGGTACTCGTCACAAATATGATTGGGTTAATCCTTTACAAACTATACAAGATGAAATGACTGAGATGGGATGGATAGATGATGATAATGTAGAAGAAATAGTTCCATTTCCTTTTAAAGTTAAAAAATCTTATACTAGTTATAATAAAGAAAAACCAGGATTTTATATAAAAGTGTATTAAATGAGTATGACAGAAAAAGAATACAGGCAATTACCTTATAGTGAATATTTTAGTGCTAGTTTTATTAAAATGTTTGATAAAGAAGGTCCTAAATGCCTTATAGAAAAAATTGTTTATGATAACAAAGAATTATTAAAAGGTTCAATTATTGATTCTTTAGCATTTGATAAAAACAATTTTGAAAATATATACTATGTTTCAAGTAGTATAAAAGAACCTACAGTAACTGAAAAAACATTATTAGATAGTTTTAAAGCTACTATAGAATTAAAAGATATTGAGTCTCCACTTTATATTAAAGAGGGTTTAAATCTTATCAAAAATTTAAAATTGTGGAAAAACATAAAAAAAGAAGATATCTTAATTGAAAAATTAAATAACCCCGAATTTAAAAAACATTTAAAAGATTTATTTCTTTCTGAAGGTAAAATTGTTATATCAGGTAATGATTATATGAATTCTTTAGATACAGTTAAAAATCTTAAAAATAATAAATTTACTAAAGAGTATTTTGAATCTAAAGATATTAAAAAAAAACAAGCATTATTTCAAATTCCTATAATATTTAATATTCAAGATGATAAATTTAAATGTTTACTTGATATATTATTAATAGATCATACAAATAAACAGATTAGAGCTGTAGATTTAAAAACAGGTTTTGATACTAATTCATCATTTAAATATTCTATTTTAAAATGGAGATATGATATACAAGCTGCTTTATATACTAAAGCTCTTGAGAATTATATTATAGAAAATGATTTAAAAGATTATAGTATAGAAAATCCTATATTTATTTATACTCAAGTTTCTCAACCAGATAGACCATTATGTTTTGAATTTAATCATCAAGTAGTTAAAGCAGCTTTTAGAGGTTTTAAATTATCTAATGGTTATAAGTATAAAGGTATATTTGAATTAGTAGAAGAAATTAATTGGCATAGAGAAAATGAAATATATAATTATTCTAAAGAAGAATATGAAAATAATGGTAAAGTAGATTTAACATTATCTTCTATGAATATAGATGATTATACGAATGATATGCCAAACAATTTTTTTAATAATTATAATAGACAAGAACCTTTACCTTTTTACACAGGAACAGAAGGAGGTATATCTGCTAGTCAAAGAATTATTTTAGAAAGAGAACTGCGTGGTTTAAGAAATGGTACTTTTGGACTTGGAAGAACTGTAGACCCTAATGAAATACCAAGACCAGAAAGAGTAGTAATACGTGATGAAGTAAGAGATAATAATGAAGAACAAGGATGGTAAAAAATTATAGTTATACATATCTTTTACCTTTATTATCAGAATTAGTTTATTTAAATAAAGAAATACATAAATGTATAAGAAATACTTATGTTTTTAGTAATAAAAATGGAGAAATAGGTAAATTCTATATATTATGTTCTTATAATTATAAAGATCCTAAATATTCTATTTATGAAGAAAAATTAACAAGTAATGAATTATATGTAACATCATATGATATTAAAGAAATGGTGTTATATGAATTTAACTTTCCTAAAGTTTATACTTTTGAACAAGTAAAATTTATAAATGGGGAATATTCATTATTTAAAAAAGATGCTAAAAAATTAATATTAACTTTTTGGACTGAATTATATGGTCATATACCAAGTTTTGTAACAGGTAGTCTGTTAAAGATAAAACAAATATTATATAAGGAAGAAAAATTAAAATTAAAATTAGAAGAAGAATTAGGAGAAACTATTGAAGATCATCAAGAACTTGGTCAAAAAATAGAAGTAAAAGATGAAACATTTATATTTGATGAAAAAAATGAAAAAATAAAATTAACAGATTTAAAAAAATTATTTAAAAAAGATGAGTAGAGACATTGGAAAAATAATAAATAATATTACAGATTGGGGTAGAGATAAAGGTCTACTCGAAAATGATAAAAAATTAGCTCAATTAGGTAAACTTTTTGAAGAAGGAGGAGAACTTGCAGGAGCTATATTAAAAGATAATAAGGAAATTCAAAAAGATTCAATTGGTGATTGTGTAGTAGTGCTTACATTATTAGCAGAACAACTAGGTTTTACAATTGGAGAGTGTACTGAATATGCTTACAACGAAATTAAAGACAGAACTGGTAAAGTTAGTTCTGACGGAAGTTTTATAAAAGATTAATATATGGATATATTTGAAAAGAGAGCAAATGTACTTCCATATGAATATCCACAATTGATGAAATATAAGGATGCTATTAGACATTCTTATTGGATTCACACAGAGTACAATTTTACACAAGATATAAGTGATTTTAAAACTAAGTTAACAGATGTTGAACGAGACATAATAACTAAAACAATGCTTGCTATTGCACAAATAGAAGTAAATGTTAAGAGTTTTTGGGGAGACTTATATAAAAGATTACCAAAATATGAAATTCAAGCTGTAGGTTCTACCTTTTCTGAAAGTGAAACAAGGCATTTTGATGCTTATCAGTTTCTTTTAGAGAAATTAGGGTTGCAAAAACAATTTGAAACAATAGTAGAAGTACCAGCTATTAAAGATAGAATTTCATATCTTACCAAATATTTGGATGGAACACGTAGTAAGAGCGATAAGATGTATACTAAATCAGTATTACTCTTTAGCTTGTTTATTGAACATGTCTCTTTATTTAGTCAGTTCTTAATAATGATGTCTTTTAACAAGGAGAAAAATCTATTTAAAGGAATAGATAACGTAGTACAGGCAACAAGTAAAGAAGAAGATATACATGGTAATTTTGGTAGTGAGTTAATCAATATAATAAAACAAGAAAACCCTGAATGGTTTGATGAAGAATTTGAAAAGTTAATATATTCTGCATGCGCTAAAGCGTATGAAGCAGAATGTAAAATTCTTGACTGGGTATTTGAAAAGGGGGAATTGACATTCCTTCCTAAGAATGTTATTAAAGAATTCATTAAGAAACGATTTAATGACTCTTTGCAGAGAATTGGTATGGACGCATACTTTAAAACTGATTCAGCTTTATTAGAGCCTACAATGTGGTTTGATGTAGAAATTAAATCTACTAAAGAAGGGGATTTCTTTTATAAGAAACAAATTGATTATAACAAAAAGAGTGAAAGTGTAACAAGTGATGACTTATTTTAAATTATAATACCTATTGGTATTGTAGTTTATTTAAGTTAGAATACCAATAGTATATGATTTATTTATGAGTAGAGACATAAATAAAATATGAAAGAAGAGAAATACAAGAAATATTATTGGTTAAATGAAGAAAGCCGCAAGTTTTTATCTAGAGGATATCTAGCAGAAGGAATATCACCTGAGCAGAGAATCAAAGATATAGCTAATTATGCGGAGAAAATACTTGGTGTAAAAGATTTTGCACACAAGTTCGAGACATATATGAGTAAAGGGTATTATTCCCTTTCAACACCTGTATGGGTTAATTTTGGTAAAGAAAAAGCTTTACCTATCAGCTGTTACGGATCATATGTAGATGATACTATGGATAGCATTTTAAATGGTGCTAGAGAGATTGGAATGATGTCTAAATATGGAGGAGGTACTTCAATGTACTTAGGAAATATTAGACCAAGAGGAACTAGTATATCATCTGGCGGTATGGCTGATGGTCCTGTTCATTATGCTAAGATTTATGATAGTGTAATTGACAGATGTAAACAAGCAGAAGCACGAAGAGGTGCATGTGCATTATATTTACCAGTTGAACATGCAGATATTATGGAATTTTTGGATATTGGTAGTGAAGGAAATGATATTCAAAACTTACAATTTGGAGTTACTGTAGGAGATGACTGGATGAAGGAGATGATTAGCAATGCTGAATCACCAAATAGAAAAATTTGGGCTAAAATCATAGAAAAGAGACGTGATTTTGGATTCCCCTATTTGATGTTTAAAGATAACTCTAATAAAAACACACCATACAAAGAACTTGGATTAGACATTGTAGCTAGTAATTTATGTAGTGAAATACAATTGCCTTCAGATTCTTATAATTCATTTGTATGTTGTTTAGGTAGTATTAACTTATTACATTGGGAAGAAATTCAAGAAACTGATGCTGTAGAAATATATACAATGTTTCTAAATGCTGTGATGGAAGACTTCATAAAAAAATCTGAACACCTTCCTGGTATGAAGCGTGCTTGGAGATTTGCAAAAGATCACAGAGCAATTGGTTTAGGTGTATTAGGTTATCATTCATTCTTACAATCTAAGCTATTAGAAGTCGATAGTTTAAAGGCTAAGTATTGGAATAGTACAATATTTAAAACGATCAGAGAACGAGCTGATAAAGCAAGTAAATATTGTAATGAATTTTTAGGGTATAAATGCATCCGCGAAGGATATGCTAATACAACGGTAATGGCAGTAGCACCTACTAAAAGTTCAAGCTATATATTAGGACAAGTATCAATGGGAATTGAACCTATTAAGTCAAATTACTTTATCAAGGATTTGGCTAAAACAAAGGAAGTGTATAAAAATGAAATGCTAGCCATTGAGCTAGAAAAATATGATATGAACACTGCGGAAGTATGGCAATCAATACTTGATAATGATGGTTCATGTCAACACTTAGATTTTCCAACTAAAGAGGTATTTAAATCTTATATAGAAATAAGTCCAAAAGAATTAATACTACAAGCTGCACAAAGACAAGAATTTATTGATCAGAGTCAAAGTTTAAATCTTATGATTCACCCCAGTATTCCTATTAAGGAAATAAATAAGTTATATATTTATGCGTGGGAAGAAGGTGTAAAAACCCTCTATTATCAATTTAGTCAAAGTGCTGCCCAATCATTTTCTCGCGATATTAACTCGTGCAGTTCATGTGAAGGATAAATAAAAGTTGGGCGGGAGGGAGGATCATTATATATGATCAATAATAATAAACGAAATGAAATACAAAATGAAGCTTTACAACACTGGATAAAAGCAGGAAAGATAGGTACAGTTGAAATTGCAACAGGCGTGGGGAAGACATTTGTTTTTCTTCACGCTTTGCATACTATGCCTAAAAATAAAGAAAAAATACATCTTTATTTAGCAGAAACAAATCAAAGAGAAAGAGATCTTGAAAAGACTATAACTTTATTTGATAAAATATTTAAAAAACAAACTAAAAAGGATTATATAATCCAATTTAATTGTTATCAGAGTGCTTATAAATGGGAAAATAAAAGATTTGGTTTAGTGTGTGGAGATGAAATACATGATTCTTTAACACCTACATATTCTTTATTTTATCAAAATAATGAGTATGAAGCTTTAATAGGTTTAAGTGCTAAAATAGATGTTAAAACAAGATATGATGTAACAAGAGGTCTTATAACAACCACATTGACAAAAGGATTTTATCTTAATAAATATTGTCCTGTAATTTATAAATACTCTTTAGATGATGCTAGAGATGACAATCTTAACAGAGATTTAGATATACACGTTATATTTAATAAGCTTGATGATAAAATTAAAAACGTTGCAGCTGGTAGTGCAAAAAAAAGATTTTATCAAACAGAACAACAAGCTTATGATTTTTGGAGTAAAAGATTAGCTCAAGCATTAGATGAAGAATCTGGTAAAAGTAATAAGCTGTTTGCTAGAATATCTGCATTAAGAAGGTCTGTAATATTATATAGTCTGCCTTCTAAAATAGAAGCTACTAAAAAATTAGTAAAACATTTAAAAAGAACTTTAATTTTTGGTAATCATATTGATTCATTACTAAAAATTACTCCAAATGTAATATCATCTAAAAATAAAGATGATAAAAATGAAAAAATTAGAAATGATTTTGAATCTAATAAAATAGATTTAATAGGATCATTTAAGATGTTAAAACAAGGTGCTAATATTAAAGGATTAGATAACTTAGTTATAATGTCTTATTATAGTTCTGAAAAAGATGTAATACAAAGATTAGGTAGAGCTAGAAAAGATGGTAATAGAAAAGGTAAAGTTTTTATATTTGTAACAGAAAATACTCAAGAAGAAAAATGGTATTTAAGAATGTTTGAAAATATAAATGCTTATAATGTTATAAGCCATAAAAATGTAGATGAATGTATAACTTATATTAATGAGAAGGCATAAAAAAATAAGAGAAGAGTTTACTTGGGGTCAAAATTATGATAAAAATAATGAAAGATTGCCAAAAACTATTCGTAGAAAATTAAAAGATATATCTAATTCTCATTTAGAAGGAATTATTAAATATTTTCAAATAAAGATTTATAATTTAGAATGTAATAGACCTACAATATTAGGATTTATTACAAGACTAATGAATCGTACTATTGATAATAAAATAATTAATTCTAGAAAAATGATTAAATTATTTAAAACAGAATCTAGATATAGAATTATTAATAATATAACTGTTAACGATTATGGCAACTAGAAGACAACATTACTTACATCAAAATGATGAAAAAAGAGTAAATGAGAGAAGAAAAAGTAAAAGAAGATTTAATAGTAAAAGAAGTAAGAAATGATCTTTTAAGACGTTCTAAGGTAGGTATAAAAAAATATGGAGTCACATTAGATGAAGCTGATTTAAAGCTTTCTGAGTGGCTCCAACATGCCTATGAAGAATGTTTAGATCAAGCAAACTATCTTAAATCAGCAATATTAAAGTTAAATGATAAAAACTAACGAATTATTGTCTAAAACATTATCAGAACAAAATAATGGTAAATATAATCATAATAAATGTGCTGAAGAATTATTAGAATTAGCTACTAATTTAGTGCAACGTGTTAATAAACCTTCTAAAGTATCTAATAAAAAGATAATTGAAGAAATTGGTGATGTAAGAGTAAGATTAGCAATACTTGAAGAAGTCTATAGTAAAAAAAAGATACAAAAACGTGTTGATAAAAAATCTAATCAATTATTGAAATATCTTAAATTAAAAAAGTATAAAAATAAAGTATAATGGGATATATAATATTCCTAATAGTTTGTATAATATCTAGTATATGGATATCATACGATTATTTTAAAGAAAAAATAAAAAATAATGACAAAAAGAATAGCAAGAACAACAGCAGTAAATAAAATTAGAGAGAGTAAAGGTAAATTCTTTACAGCAACTTGGGAAACTAAAGCTGGTAATGAACGTACAATGAATTGCAATGTAAAATCTGATTGTATTACACGATTAGGTTATATTAGAGCATATTCTCCTAAAGATAAAGGTTATAGAAGCATCGATCCTAGAACTCTTAGAGAGATTAAAATGGAAGGTGTAACTTATAGAATTAGAAGTTAATTAAATTAAATTAAATGACAAAAACTTTAACAAAGAAACGTAATATAGCAGATGCTAAAGATGTATCTTGGTTAGAGATAATGAAGCACTCACTAGTAAATTTCACTTTTGGATTTACTAGTAGTGTTGTCATTATATCTTTAACTTTAGGTTATTGGTATATAATACTAGTAGCTTATTTTATACACAAAAAATTTGAAAGTACTATATTAAATAGAAATAAATATATAAGTAAATTAGGTAAAAATATAATTTTTCCTATACCAAGTACTATAGGTTTCTTTTTAGGATGGTGGCTTTCTCAATTAATAAATTAAACAAATATGCCTAAATTAATAGAACATAAAGGACTTAGTGAAACACATTCTAGTAACCCTAATTTTGATATTAGAAATTTAAGTACTAGAAGAGGTATGATATGGGTATGTAATTATCCCACATTAAATTGTCAAATGTTTTCTATAGGGAATGCTCAGTTTTTAGTAAATTTACCAGAAAATTCTACTGTAAAACTTGAAGATTTACTTTTAACTTTTAAAAGAATTGTAGGTGGTAAATCACTTATGTTTGTTGATATAAAACAGAATATTTTAGATGATTTTAAAGAAAGTATTAAAGAATATACTGAGAAAACTATAGATACACCTTATATTAGTACTAATAATAGTAAAATGGTTACAGTATTAGTTTATTTTAATGAAAAATATAAACTTTTAGAAGAAACTAAAGAAATTAATAAAACTAAAGTAACTTCAAGAAAAAATCCATTGGAATTAACAACTCCTGGTGCTAGAATGAGAGGTATATTAGATAATGATAGAAGTTGGTAATATTATTTTAAAATAAAAAATATGGAAATATATAAAGATTTATTAGATATATTTATGAAATTAACCTTTTGGATAGGTACTTCAATAATAATATTAAAAATGTTAATTTTAATAATTCAATTAGTAAGTAAAACTTATGAATACAAAGAATCCAAGTATGATTCATTTATATCGAATATAATATATTATACATCTATATATTATATGTTTAGTTATATATTTTAATTATGAGTGGTATAATAAGATTTTGTAGTGATCCTCATTTTGGTCATAGAAATATGGCTCTTAAAAGAAATTTTAATGATGAGTATCATATGAATGAACATATAATAGATCACTGGAATAGAATTGTTAGAAAAGGTGATACTACTTGGATTCTAGGTGATATTACTATGGAAAAAAGAGATTATGAAATACTTAATAGACTTAATGGTTTTAAAAGAGTAATATTAGGTAATCATGATATGGGTAATCATTCTAAAACATTATCAGAATATGTTAATAGTATTCATGGTATGGTTAAAATAAGACATAAAAAATATGGTACTATATTTTTAACACATTGTCCTGTTCACCCTAGTGAATTTGATTATAGAATACATTATAATATACATGGTCATGTTCATGAAAATACTTTAGATGATAAAAGATATATAAATGTATGTATGGAAAATATTAATTATAAACCTAAAACATTAGATGAGTTATTTCAAGAAAAAAATACATAAAATAATAAAATGGTTAATTAAAAAATCAGATTATCAATTTAAAATAAAACACTTAGAATTTAATACAAGATCTGGATGTGCTACCGTAATAAATAGCCCTACTGGTAATTGTCAAATGTATACTATTAAAAAGTTTGATAGGTTATTACATTTACCAGATATTAAATTTAAGAACTATATAGAAGAATCTTTATATTTTACAGGTAAAAAAATTCTATTTCTAGATATAAACTATTATAATTTAAAAACTACTTTAGATAAACTTAATTATTGTTTTGATGTAATTGAAAAAGTTAATTATAAAAGTACTAATTTGAGTTCTATGGTTTTAGTTTTATTAAAATATAATCCTACTAAAAAAATTAAAGATTTAGAAAAACAAATTGATGATTATAATTCTATATTAACTAGAGAACCTGGTGAATCAAGAATAACTTTTTTTCATAGACATTCAAGACATCTTTGATTATGATAACAGCTGATGGACATTACTATAAATCAGGAGATAGATTATTTGAAGTAGGTCAGTATTCTAATAAAGAATGGTATATAATACCTCATATAGTAAATAAAAATAATCATATGTTTTCTTCTAGTAAATATTTTGCAATGCATCATAAAGGAAGACAATATATTAAAAATAAAAAAGCCTCTACAATTAAGTAAAGGCTTTTTTTTAGACTCTTCAACTATTAGTTTGACAAAGTTTTTAAGAAATTTAGAGATTGTTCTGCACTTCTTTCTCCTTGTGCTACATAAGGTACTAGTTTTTTAAACTTAACCCATGATTTTAATTCTCCTTTTCTATCACCAGTTTTATATTCTTCAATAGGATCACCTACTAATTGATACAATAATTTACCAGTTTTTTCTAAAGTATTCATAGCTGCAAATGGAGATCTCATTGTTCTCATAAGTTCTAAAGGATTTGCATACTGACTTAATTCAGATACTTGTCTTCTAAAATTAAAAGCTAATAAATAATATAATTCTTCATTTTCTTCATCATCTTCAGCTAAACCTTGCATAAGTGCATACCCTGCATACATTAAAGCTATCATTGCTGCTTCTCTTGTAGTTTTATAAATATTAGCACGTTCTTTATCATTAAGATTTTCCCAATTAGTTGTCATTATTTCCATATTAAAATTCTTAATTGACTCATAAACTCCTAATTTCATAAATCTTAAGAAACTTGTATATGTACCTTCATCATATTCTTGTAAAGAATAATCATATTGTTTTTGTTCTTCTGTAAGATTTTCATAATCTTTTTTCCAATGAGCTACACCTTTAAATCTACGTGAGTAAGATGATAACATCCATTTTCTAAACATAAATAATAATTTACCATACCAATGTCTTTGTATATGGGATTGTATTTTATTATCATATTGACCATGAAGATCTATAACTTTCTTTTTAATTAAGTTTTGATGTTGTATCATACCCAAGTCATTAAACTCTGACTCACTAAAACTACTTTTTTTAGCTTTAGAATTAAGTTCTAGTGTAGCTGTACTAGTTTTATCATTAGTTTTAACATCAAAAGCTTCATACATAGTCATAGCTTCTTCTTTAGCTACTACTTTACCTTCAGAATTAATATATTGACCTTTAGCATTCTTAATTTTAACACTATTAAGTATAGCAAGCATAAGAGTTGATTGAGCATAATGCTCAGACATACTATTCAAACTATGCATAGTACCTTTTTTCATTAAGGCTCTAAATTTAGTGTTATCTTCTATAAGATTTTTAACTACATTGAAATCACCCATTAAATCAAAATGTTCAATAAGTAAATTAATCTTATTAGTATTTTTTAATGCACCAATATCATTTAAACCACCATTAGCAGTCATTTGCTTCCAATACTCTTTTTCAGCAAATCTAAGATCAGCTCTAGTATATGTACCTATACCAACACCTTCTATAAAGTTTTGAACTTTAGCTTGTGTTAAGTTAGGTATTGCAGATAAATAGTTAAGACCAAGAGTTAAATCAGCTGTATAACCTGATATAGAGCTTGATATTGCATTTAAATCCATACCTGCTATCTTATTAGCTGATACTTCTGTAATACCATATAATCTATTCTCAATTATAGATTTAAGTTTCTTATAAACATTACTTTGATCTCCAGGTGCTATAATTTGATCATGGTCTTTTTTATTAAAACCTGCCCAAGCAGATATTTTTTTAATACCCGATACAATATCATATTGTTTTACATCAGCTTCACCTACTACTTCTTGTAACATTATTAAATCAGCTTCTAATTTAGATTTAACTTCAAAATTAGTAGCCATAGTTTCATTCAATAAAAATATAGTACCTAAATCAAGAGATTGATCTTTAGGTTGAAGAGGAGATCTGTAATGAACAGGTAAAGTATTTTTAGTTTCACCATCCATACTAGACATTACTTTAATACCATTATTTAAATCTTGCTCAGTAAGTTGACCATATTCAGTATCATCTTCACGTTTTTTACCTAAATCACCTGTTTTATCTTTAACTAATTGTTTAATATTACCAGATAATATCATATCTATATCTGTACGTCTTACAGATGGTAATTTAATAATAACTAAATCATCATTATTTTTTAAAGGTCTATTAATTATTGAGTTGATACCTTTAGTTTTTTCATCAGCTCTTATTGCAGATTCTTCTAAAGTTTTTAAATAAGATTTATCTTTGTCATTAAGTTGTTTATATTTAGGATTCAACCATTTACTAATAGGTTTTTGACCTATAATAACTCCAGGAAAACCATTTACTTCACCTTTTATAACAGTTATATTATCAGCTTTCCAAGTTTTATATTTATTTCTAGCTGCATTATGTTCATCACTATTTTCACCAAATTCTCTAGAAGCTTCATTTATAGCTTTTTTAACTTTATCAAATTCTTCTATAAATTCAGGTTTATATTCAGATATTAAATAATAATTACCAGCTTTATCTTGTGATAATAATTTAGAATACCTTGCTTTATTAGTACTACCAGAAGCATCATATTCTTTAGTAGCATTAACTATAGTATTTCTAAGATTAATAGAAGCATTTCTAATCTCTGCATCAGCTTTATCTAAAGACAATGAAGATAAATGGATAAGTAAATTTGAGATATTTTTCTCATTATCTAGCATAAATTTATAACTAGATATATCTTGAGGTATAATTTCAAGTTGTTCTCTAACTTGATCATATTGTTGTTGATTAATAATATCAATTTCCTCATCTAATCGTTCTTGAGTATACTGATCTAAAGTTTTATTTACTGGTCTATCTTTCTTATATTCTTTTTTATATTTATTTTTAGCTTGAGTAATTGGATTAGTATTATAACTAGCAAACTTTTGAGCTAACAAATCTTTACTTAAGTTAGAACTATCATTAATATATCTTTTATATCTACCATTTACTTTATCTAATGAATCAGTTATAACATTATATTCATCTCTAGTTAAATTACCTGATTGTTTCATTCTAGATACTATTTTACCAATATCATCTACATAATTAAACACAGAAGCATATTGTCTAGATCTGTTTATATAATCATTAGTAAGAGTTTCAGCTTTTAAAGACTCATCTAAACCAAATATAAGACTATCTAATTCTTGTTCTGCAAAGTTTAAATATTCAAGTACAGCATCTTTAGCTTGTTCTTTTTGTAATTTATCTAAAAGTTTCTGTATTTTTTGGTATTTAGTTTGAGTTTTCTTATCATAACCTTTACTAGATATAGATTTCTTTTTAACAGCTTCTATAGATGAAAGTATTTTATTAATAACATCTTTAACATCTAATAATTTATCTTGTAATTCTTTACTAGGTTTATTTTTTTTAGACTTTTCAACTCTTTTTTCTAATATAATACCTTTTTGTAAAGGTGATGTATATCCATTAGATTCTTGTTCTATAACTTCTGTGATAGACTCAATAATATCTGTAATATTAGGTGTAGTATTTAAACCTAACATTGATTTAATAAAGTTAATTATTTTAGTAAAGAAATTACCATTATCTATATTTTTAAGTTCTTCTCTAAATTCATTATTAGTCATTATTTCAGCTATAAATTCAGCTTCATTAGTAAAACCATATAAATCACTATCGGTTTTACTTCTATAATAACGTAATGTACTAATGATATTCTCTCTAAATTGACGTTGATTATCATTTTTAGGAGCTTCTAATGCACGAACAGTCATATCATGAGTTATCTCATGTAATATAGATTCTAATGCATAGTAAACGTTACCTGTACTTAATATATCTTCATTTACACTAATAACTTTAGTATCACTATCATATTGAGCATAAGTATCTTCACCAGACTTTAATTTATCTTTAGATACAAACTTAATAGTAGACCTAGTAGTTAATAATGACTTCATAAAAGCTTTACCTTCATCATTAATGTCAAGATTAGGGTTATTATAAGCATTTCTTAAAAATAAATTAGATTTTACAGTATCTATAGTACCATTAAATAATATATTTATAATATCATCATTATCTTGAGTTGTTTCTTCAATACTTTTATTAATATCTCTTTTAGATATTTTCTTAGGGTTAAATAAAAAACTTTTAACTTCTGGTTTGGAATCTTGTCTATTTTGTAATTGAAGTATAAAATTAGTGTTAGCGTCTTCAAGTTTTAATTCAACTTCATTCCATTTATTACCATGTTCATCAGTTACTTCTTTAACTCTACCTTTATACTTTTTATTTAATATATTAGTGACATTATTTTCATAAAAACCAGCAATACTACTTAATTGAGTTTGACCAGATTCTACATCAGCAAGTTCTTGTTTAAGAGTTTTAATTTCATTGTTAACTTTTTCTAGTTTATCTTTACCAGAAGTTTGTTCATCATTAGTAACTTGTCTAATAGGTTCAGACCAAGTATCTGGATATTCATCTTTGTTTATGTAATCTAAAGCTTCTTGAGATGAGCCAAAAATAAGTTTTTCTTCGCTAGGAGCATAAGGATCTATATTTTTTATAACCCATTGTTCATTAGTATTACTTATTTTTTCTTTTTGAGATTCTAAATTAGAAATTCTACTTAACTTTTCTCTTTTAAATTCTTCTAAAGTTTGATGTCCTTCAATCTTAGCAGCAGTATCTCCTTTAGGAAATAATACTTTTTCATAACCTTTTTTAGCGCTATCTTGTATAATAGATTCTATAAAGAAATTAACCCAGTTATTCTTTTTGTTTAAAAGTTGTAAAAATTTATTATCGTTTTGATTTATATTTAAAGAATCTTTACTATATTCAGGATAACCATCTTCATTTTGAGTATTTGTTCTAGTATAACCTTGATTCAGTAAGTCAGTTTCTTCATCTTGATCTTCTGCTATTTTTATGGTATATCCTTTTTCAGATGTTAAGCTTTTTTTATCCCTACCTTTCTGAAATAAATCAGATTGTACTTCTAGTATTCTTCTAGTTTTAGAAGTATCTAAATTTAATCCTTTTTTTCTAACAGCATTAGAAAATTCATCTAAAGAGGATTCTACACTTTCAGATTGTTTGTTTTTTGGAAATTTTGTAAATTTATTACTAACAGGATTATAAAAATATGTAATATCATCAACTGTTATATAACTATGTTGACCTGCTCTATATTCTTTAGGTAGACTAATATCTTTATCATCACTTCTAAACCAACCTATACCATTATCTGTACTAAATTGAGCGTGTCCTTTAATATTAGGTATGATATCAGGTGTGGTTATTTCATTTTCTGTATAATTAATACCTCCTGGAACTGTTAATCCTTTATAATATTGAGATGGGTTTCTTTTAGATTCTTTAAAACTGCTTAAAAAATAATCTTTTGAAATAAAATTACCATTTTTAAAATAATCTTCACTATAATCAGCATTTAATTTTCTAATATAAATATCATTATTTAATTTAAATTCAAAATGATTATTAGTTGGTATTTGGTCTTTAATATCTACAAAATTTTGAGAAGCAGTATTAACCTCAACAACAAAACTATTTTCAGCTAATAAAGATGTAATAATTTCTTCTCTATCCGTAATATTCTTATCTAATATAATTTGCTTTTGAGCTTTAGGTACTTGAAGTTCTGTTAGAATTTTATTTAAATCCCAATTATTCTTTTTACCTTTAGTAAATACTTGTTTAGCTTTATCACTATTAAGTATATCTACAGCTTTTAATTGATAACCTATATTCTTTTCTAAAATATTAGGATTGTTATCATTAAATTCCTGAATAGCTTGAAAAGCTTTTGTATTAGGTATAGCTCTATTAATAAATTGAGTAGATCGTTTACCTTTTCTTTCTTTAGTATTATCTTCTACATTAAAAAGTGGACCCATATCAACACCTTTAGAATCCTTTGCGTATTTAGTCAAGGATTCATTTTCAGTGTTAAAAGCTTCTAATTTTTCAGTAGGTATATTTCTATTTTCTACTATAAGACCTTTCTTTTTGAAATGATCTAATGTTTTCTTTTGTATATTACAACTCATATTATTTACAGTCTAATGGTGATTCTTCGTTATTATTATTTACTTCAAGTTCTTTTATATATGTATCTGTACCTATTCTTGGAAATTCACTCTTTCCATAAAATAATTCTACGTTACCATCTATAACAGATATTTCAACATCATAAATTTTACCAGATTTTATATTTTCTAATTTTAAAGAATAATCAAAATTAGCATCTTTACTAACTTCTAAAATTTTAACTTTTGAATCTACAATATCATTCTTTATAGTAAATGATAATGTTACTTCATTACCTACTTTTAAAATAGTTTTAGCTTTTTCAACCTGTTTATTTAATAAATCATTATTATCTTCTTGCAAAGATACAACATTTTCTTGAGGTAACAAAATATCTTCAAGATTTTTTATATAAATTTTTGGTATTTGATGTTGGTTAAATAAATCTTTATTTATAAATTGTGGTGATTTACTTAAACCATTATATCTTTTATTAGCTAATTTAATAGCTTGTGGTATATCATTTTGAAATTCACTATTATTTACATCATATTCTCTAATATTTAAGTGAGATTTTTTATTCTTATAACCTGACTTTTCTATAAGTTTATATTGAGGATCATTATTAATGTATCCTTGTAACTCATATAACATATTATTTTGACTCTTAAGAAAATTAGGAAACATTGTTTCTTCGTTATTATTATTACCTATACCATAAGATCTTACATTAAGTTCATCTTTAGAATTTATTGAAAAACCTGTAACAACACTTAAATTATTTATTACTTCTCTTTGTGGTTTAATTCTTTTACTAGAAATAACAGGAACTATTTTATTATTCTCATAATTGTTTTTAATAAACTTTGATATAAAATCATCTGAATATTCACCATTTCTAAGTCTAGTACTTTGTTCTTTTAAGAAGTTTCTAAAATCATTTTTAATAAAAAACTCATGAGGTATAAAATCTCTAAAATCAATTAAGTTACTATTAAATCCATTCATGTGATAAGCAGATTTTATAATTTTATTACCTAAAGTTTGGTTTTCCATATATAAGTCTCTAAAAGATCTATATAATTGATCTTTAATATCTTTAGACATATTACCAAAGTTAATACCAAAAGACTCTTCATAAAATACTAATGAATCTATAAAGAAATTTCTTTCATCTACATCTTCACTTTGATTAGATTTATAATCAATTACATCATTTAGTGTATTAGTAATATATTCTAACTTAGATCCTTCTACTTGTAAAGCAGGAAACCTAGATAGCATATATGTATACATTTCATTTGATACTAATTTACCTATCTCTTCATCTTTAATAAGACCCATAGAACCTCCAGAAGATGCTGAAGTATTCATAGTAATCTCATTCATTATATCAATTACAGGCTCTGAAGATAATAAAAATAAATCATCATTATTATCTATAATACCTTTAGAATAACCTAATGTATTTAATAATTGAGTACCTAAAGATGTTAATTTACCATCTCTAACATATTTACGTAAATGATTATTAATTTCACCATCTTCATTTTCTTTATTAAGAAGTTCTTTAATTTTATTAATAGTTATATTCATATCAATAAAATTCTTTCCAGCTCCTTCTGTATCAAATCTAGATAAAGATACTGAATCATTTAATTTCTTAGCTTGATCTGAATATTCATCAAATTTAGTTAAAATTCTTAGTTGATCTATTAAGAAGTCACCATCTCTATCCACTTCAGGATTTAAGATATTACTTTCTAATTGATCATAACTAAATACAGTACCTGTTTTAAATCTAGCTAAAAATTGACTTACTTCTTTATCTGTAGCATTGTCATTTAATATTCTTCTAGCATAAGATTCTTTAAATACTCTTTTAGATGATTTCCAAGCTTCTTCTTTAGTAGTAGATTTAGATTCATAATCTTTTACAAACTGAGCTAATTCTTTAATTATAGGTTGCCCTACAAAAGAATTAATATAATAAGGATGTACACCAGCTCTTACCATCATAAATGCAACACCTGATGTATAAGTATTAAAGTTACCATCATTAATATAAGGATCTTTAGCATTATCTACAAAGGCATTAAGAAATGCTGATATAGTATCAGATATTTTAAATTGAGTACCATTAAACTTTTTATTAACAGACTTTAAAGGTTCTGATAAGTTATCACCATTCATAGTATCAAATACTGTCTCTCCATTAACAATATAACCTACTCCTAAATTATAATTATTAAATTTAAGATTAACTACATGTTTAGATCTGTTATGATCTACTAATTGAGTTGCAGTAATACCTACACCAGACTTACCTCCAGCATATATATGTTTAAGTTTAAGTTGAAATATAGGGTTATAAAACTTTAAATTTTCACCACTTTGTTGTGACTTATCACCATGTAAATATTTTACATGATTTTTAAGATAATCAAAGTCAATTGGTGTTATTAAATCAGCATAAGTTTTTTCATTTGTTAATACTGACCAATATAATTCAAATAGTTCATTTTCTATACCTGCTTGTGTATCATCAGAAGGTTGTACATATTCTAATTTACCATCAACTTCTTTAGAGTTAGGTATCATTACATACATCTTATCAATATCAAAGTCACTACCTGTCTTAGTAGGTATTTCAGTGTAACCTACAATAGTATCTCCCATTGTTGGAGGTAATATACCTACTACTTGTAAAGGATCGTTAGAACTCATCCCTTGATTAGGTATTCTATATCCAATAACTTGTAATAATTTAGGATCTATTCTATCATTAATTTCCTGCATTGTCATTTTTTCATAACCAGGAATAGCTTTTGCTATAACAGAATGACTTATAAATATTTGACCAGGTTGTACTATACTCTTATTTTCAGCATCTTTGTAAATAAAAGGTGGTTTTAATGTATCAGGTTCTACTAACCATTTTACACCAACTTCATCAGCAACTATTTGATCTAATCCAAAGTTAGACATTTGTATAAATGATCCACCTGGAGATTTAACTTTAACAGCAGCTTTTCTTACTTTAGAAAAGAACATATTATTAAGTTTATCTTTAAGACCAGGTAAAGCTTCTAAAGGCATACCTTTTTGTACAGCTTTAATAGTATTTATACTATAATTACCATCTAATACTTCATCTTCAAGAATAGCATAAAATTTATCTTTATCTATAGTATTATTATCATCAAGACCTAATTCTATACTTAATTTTTCAATACCTTTATTAGACATTTTAGATAAACTATCATTAAGCCTATCTATCATTTCTAAACCATTTATAACTTCATCTCCTATAGTATAAGCCCCATTAGGATCTATACTAGAGAATATATTCTTTTGTATCTGAGAACCTATTAATGTAGGTTTCATAAGTTTAGTAGGTAAATCTTGTTGTAACTTCCATTCATTATTATTTAAAGTAATAGCTTCAAGTTTAGTTTTAACAAGTTTACCATCGTCATTAGTAACTTTATTAGGTGTTTTAGCACCTACTTTAATTCCATCAAGTGTAATTGATTCTTGTATGTTTGAACTAATCATAGAATCATACATATTCTGTAAATCACTACCTTTTACTAAAGATGGAAAAATAACAGCTTGTGAGTATTTAAGATATGTAGGTGTACCATTTACTACACCAAAATATACACCTTTAAGTGGTTGTGCAGCATATTTAAAATCTTCATAAGACAAAGCTTCTTTAGATTTACCTATCATTTTATTATATACACGTTCTCTATTATCATTCCATTTACCAGTACGTTCCATTATAAATTTCCAACGATCTGGAGTAATCCAAGCTTGAGCATCTGTAGAATTAACATCACCATTATAAAGATTAGTTATTTCAGATATTTCCTTATCAGTTTTACCCACTAATTTAAGAGAACTCTTAATCTTATCTAAATAAGGTGAAGTAACAACTTGATTTTCAATTACAGCTATATTAAAATGCTTATCACCAGGAGTCATACCTAATCTTAAAGGTAAACCATCTGTATATGTAGCGGGAACCCTTTTAAAGAAGTCTACCATATTTTTATACATAGCAGGATCTCCTGTAAATAATTTAGTGTATTCTACATTAGCTACAGCTGAATTAAGAGTGTAACTAGAAACTAAGTTGATTACACCTGATTGAGTAAGAGTTCCATCTTTATAAACTCCATATTCATTTAGTACTCTACTATCAATTCCTGATGGAGCATAAAATACTTGACCTTGTTCATTAATACCTTTTACTAATATTCTTTTAGATACTAATTCATTTATGTTATCTCTAAGCATATTGTTAAATATCTTAGATATTTCTCTTTTAATTATTTCCTCTTGAGCTTTACTAAAAGAATTAGAATCTAATAGTCTAGGTAATCCTTCATTGTTGTATAAGTTTAATTCTTTATTTAATTCAGCAGTTATAGTATCTGATGATAATTCTGGAAATAACTGAGATTTAAAAGCATTACCTAAATATTTACCTTCATCATTTGTAAGTTTACCTTTAGATGTATGATAATGAACAATATAATCTTTTTCTTCTAAAGATTGTAGTTTATTAGCTTCATTACGCATTCTATTATATTCATCTAAAAAGTAGTTTTTATAAGTAGTTAATACTTCGTCACTATAAATAGCTTCTATTTTACCTTGATTATTAGAACTAACTACTACATCATCCATATACATATTAGTGGATATTTCATGTCTTGTAGGTTTATCAGCAGGAGTAGAAGTTGAATAAACAGCTTGATAACCTATTTTATTACCTTGCTTATTCTTAATACCTGCTTTTTCAACTTTATTAATTTCATCAATAAGTTGATCTGTTTCTGATATATCTTTATTAGAAACACCTTCACCAGCTTTACCTTCTTCTTGAAAAGATGTAAATAATTGTAATTCAAAAGCTTCTAAGTTTTTATTAGACTCAATAGCTCTTTGATTTTCATCATATTTATAATCACCATTTAAATCTTTTTCTTCACCTAATAAATGATCTATCCATTTACTATTAGCATTTATAACTTGCTTACGTAAGTTTCTTAAATTATCAGTATTTTGTTTATACTTATTTACAGTATTAGATATATAAGATGGATTAGAAAAAGCCCAATACATTTTATTATTAGCTAATACATTAGTATCAGTTAAATCTTCGTTATAAAAAGCTTCAGCTTTAGCTAACTCACCAAAAATAGCACTTTTGTAATTAGTTATTAAATTAAATTTTTTAGTATTAAATCTACTAGTTTTAAGTTTATTTACAGCTAATCTAAGAGAGTTAATAGTACTAATTACTGTTTCTATATACTCTGTTTTATTACCATCTAAAGATTGATTATTAAGATTAGATATATAGTACCTAAAAGCATTTTCACTAATATTAACTCCTATACTATCTAAAATGTTTTCTAAAATTATAGATGTATCAGTAAATTTCTCTGCAAATTCTTCTATTGTTATATTGTTAATATCAAAACTTTTATTTGATTTATAAAATTCATCTGCTAATTTCTTTATATCAGTGTCTAGTTTGTCAATAAGATTTTTATCAAAAGCTTTTCTAGTAGTTTCTACTATTTTATTAGCAATATTGTTATTCTCATCTAAATATGTAGAATTAACCTCACTAGTTTCTTCAGTTATAAATTTATTATAAAAAGCTTTAGACCAATTATTAAGTATTTGAGTATCTACAGTATTTTGATTAGATGAATTAATTACCTTATAAGTTTTAGTACTACTATCCCAAGAACTAACAATAAAGTTATTAAATTTATGAGAAAATGCCACTACAAATTCATTAATTTTTGATTCATCTAAACCTTCTAGTAGTTCTAGTAAATCATTATAATAAGGTTTAGATACAGCTAGTTTAACTAACTTATTTTTCATTAAATCATAAATATCTTCAATACCTGTTAAAGTTTCTTCAGGTACTAAATCAGTAAATTCTTTAAGAAGTTCTTGATGAATAGAATCCATATTCATAAAAGATTGCTCTCCTAATAAACTTCCGTATTTAAAATCATAATCACCTTCTTCTATGTTATATTCATATTTAGGTAAAAATGATAATAATAGTTTAGTATTAGCAGTAGCTTTATCTTTAGTATTATTTTCAAATGACTGCTTTATATCACCACCAGTTAAACCTTCTTCTAGAGCTTCTTGTGTTTCATCATCTACTATTTCATCATTAATAAGAAGATTCTTACTCTTAAAATAATTAGTAAGTTCTACTACAAATTCATCTGAATGAGTTTTAACATTATTAAGTTGAGAAGTTATTAAATCTAAACCTTCAATATCTTCTTGATCTTCAGCTACAGATTTAAGTTCTTCATTTTCTTTAATTTTCTCATCTACAAAATTAAGTATTTCTTGTTCAAGATTAATACCACCTAATGCTGATAAATCATTAAAGTTTTCTTTTATATGTTTATTAAATACATAATTACCTAGTTGTTGAGTAATCTCACCAATAACATTAGTTAAATTATGTGTAGCAAATGATGAGAATTCATTAGTTATTAAATCTAGTTTATTTTCATATTTATCTAAAAAGAAATAATTTTTAGCATTATTTCTACCTACTCTTTCAATAAGTAAAGGTTCTCCTAAAGCATTAGTTCTACCTTCAATATCTTCATTTCTCCAATCACCAAATTTTTCAATAAAAGATGAGTGTGATAATTTAGAATAAACATCAGATGCTTTATCTATATCTTTATATATTTCAATAAGTTTTTTACCTAAAGGAGATTCAACACCTTCAGCTCTTTTACTTTCTATAATACAACTCATTAACATTTTTTATTTTTATCATCTGTAGATGGTATGTCATTTACATTTGAATTATTATTATTCTTTTTAGCTCTTAATTTAGCTTTTAATCCACCTTTAATTTTACCTTTAGCTTTTTTTCTAGCTACAGGATTAGGTATTGATTCTATACTTTTTGGTTTAGGAATACTTTTTGTAGGGGTTACAGAATCATCTACAGGAGTACTAGCTAATAAATTATCAAAGTCTGAAGCTTTACCACTAGCTATACCTTTATCATCATCTATTATAATTTCTGAAGTGATAGGTAAATCATTATTTTTATTTTCAGTATTATCAACTTTAGTATCAATATAAATTTTAGTATTACCACCAAATATATGTTCTCCTAACTTAGCATCAGTACTTAATACATTTTTAGTAATATATTCTTTATAAGCTTTTTCTTTAAGATTAGCTTTTTTAACATTTCTATTCTTATTATTAATTAACCAATTCTTAATTATACCTTTAGAACTTTCAAAATCTTGAAAACTAATAATGTTATTACCATAAGTTAAATTAACACCAGATATTTTAAATTTATTTTTATCTGAAGTACCTTCATAAACTAAAGAACTTATTAAATCAATGATAGTTAAATTTTTCACTGATTTACCTAATATTTTAGCTTCTTGTTTAAGTAATTCTAATTGTTCTTCACTAAGAACTATTTCATCTTGTTTATTACCTATTACATCTTTAAATTTAAGCTTCTTAGAAGGGTTTAATAAAGCTTCTGTTAGAACTAATAGTAAATCACTTTCTAGTTCATTAACACGTCTTATATTAACTTTTAAAGGGAAGTCTTTACCATTTGCAGTTTTAACTTTTACGAATATATTTCCTGGAAAGCTAGACCTTCCAAAACTAGCATTAGGTTTATTATCTAATGATAAAATATTACCATTACTATCTGATATAAAATATTCTACATTAGATATATTATTATTTATAAATTCTAAATCTAATATATTATTACTTGCTGGTTTACCATCTACAACATCTTGTTTAACTATACCAGGATATTGAAATTTAACTTTAGATGTAATACCATCAAAAGATTGATTTAATAATATTTGAGTTATAAGATTAGTTTTAACTTCTAGTTCTGCATCAGTTAATGACGTACTAGACATTTCTGATTCAAAAGGTAAATGTGTAAAAGTATCTTCATTAAAATTAACTTTAATAGGTATTTGTCTAATAAGTTTTTTTAAATCTTTATCAGATATTTTTATACTACCTTCCATTAAAGATTGTAATAAAGATAAAGCATCTTTAGCTGTAACGCTATTTTCAGGATAACCTAAACTAAATTTAACTTCTTCTCCTACTTTATTTCTAGGATTTTCAGAAAACTCTTTATAATTAGATGAAGAAAATTGTGGATCTTGAGACACTACTAAACTAGCATCTTTAGCTTTATTTAATTTTACTTCTTCTTGTTCACTAAATGTTTTAGATATAATAGGATTATCTGATAAATCTAATTGATTATCATTATTGTTAGCATATTCTTGACTATCTACAACATCATTACTAGAAGTGTCTTCTTCTACTATATTATACTCTTCAACTATAAAGTTTTGAGTAGTTCCATCAGAATTTTGTATAGATACTTCCAAACCTTCTCTAGTTTGTTGTATAATAATAGGTGTGTTAGCATCTACATTTTCAAAACCTTTTATATTACTTAATAATTCCAAATGTAAATCAGAACCACCTTTAAATATTACTCCAGGTGAATTAGGTATAGGTTCAAAATTATATGTATCTGAATCATCTATTAAGTTATTTAATGCTGTAAAAGCATTATTAGATTCTCTTTTAGCTGCTTTAACATCATCAGCTTCTTCTTTTTCATTCTTAATAGCTTCCTTAGTTACTTCAGTAGCTTCTTCATTAGCAATATCATCTTGCTCTTTATTATAAGCTTCTTCTACATTATCTGAAACCTCATCTAATTCTTCTTCAACTTCTTGAGCATTAGATTCTTCTTGTTTTTGTTTATAATTTTTCTTATATTTAGAAGAATTTATTACTTTATATTGTTCATTAAGAAAACTTATTATTTCTGAATCATTATCTATACTTTCTTGTATATCTCTAATTTCACTACGTAGTGGATTAATACTACGCATATAAAGTCTATGCTTCTTTCTAGTATCTTCATCAGTAGTATAATCTTCAAGTCTAGATTCTTGCTTAGCAAGTTCTGCTTTTTTATTATTAAGAATAACTACTTTTCTATCCATTTCATTTTCATAATTATCTACTAGAGATCTATTATGATATAACTGGTTAGAGTTTACTTCATTTGATACTTGATTATATATGTTTTCTAAAGATTCTATTCTTTCCACAGCTTTTCTAGCTGTTTGAGCATAGTCTTTATCCATACCTTTCTTTTGAGGACCATTTGCAAGGTCTTCATAAAGTTTTATTAAAGGTTCTGTAGTACCTGATTTAAAAGCATTTAAAGCTTGAGTATCTAATGATAATTTTTGTAATACTTTTACTTTATCATCATTACCATCTTTTATAGCTTTTTCTAATTCTTGATTAATAATAGCTTGCTTTTCTACAGAGTTATATATATCTGTAAAACTTTTTACATCTTCACTATTAGCAGCTTGTTCTAATTCATCAAGTTGTTCTTTTTGTCTTTTATATGCAAGTTTATTATAAGCTCTTACTGATATTTTATCACCAGTTTCAGGGTCTACTGTTTTATTAATTCTATTAACACCTTCTTTGGTTATTATAGTTTGACCTAAACCTCCCATAAAACCTAAGAGAGCTGCTTCTTTAGATTGATCAGATATAATATCAAAGTATATATCTTTCATTCCATATTCCTTGTCATTACCAAAAGCTTTACCTCTCTGACTAGCAATATAGTTTATAACTTCTTCAGCTGATTCTTGACCACCTTCTAATAAACCATAACCTAAGTTCTTAGCAGTAGTTTGTCTTTTAAGTAAATTTCTTGTTAATCTAGGTGCAGCTGTAAATAAACTAGCTGATGTTATGTTAAGTAATATATTAAGCCTATTTGTTTCTACAGTAATAGACGCTGCATCAGCAGCTTTTTGTCTAGCTTTAGCTTCTGCTTCTTCTTTAGATAATGAACCATCAATTTGAAACTCAGTTAATTTTTTCTCATATATTTCTTTATATACTTCACTAGCTTCTAATATAGCCTCTGCTTGATTTAAACCTACTGCTGTACCTAATGTCTGAGCTACTTGCCCTGCTTTATTAGTAACATTAGCTCCAGCCATAGCTGTACCAATCTTTTGTAATTTAGCTAATTTACTAAGTCCTTGTAACCCTTTAGCTACAGCTCCTCCTGTAATAGCAAATCCACCAATAGATTGAACTAAAGATGAACCATTTTCAAACCACCATCCAGAATCACCAAAATCCATTGGTTTATCTCTATCAGTTCTATATATAGGTAAAGCTTCATTAGTAGATTCTTTCCATTCATTAGTAAGATCTGTTAACCAGTTACCTACTTCATCATTAGAATTAAAGTAATCTTCAAAGTCTAATACAGCAGCCATACCACCTATAGCTTCAGGTATAATGTTAGTAAGTCTTCCTAATGCATTACCAAACTTATCTATTTTAGGTTGTAATAAAGCTCTATTTTGTTCAAGAGACTTATTAAATAACTCATTAAGTTCTAATTGAGCATCAATTTTAATATCTTTATCATACTGAGAATCACCAAAACCTGGAAGGTTATAAGCTTTACTAGCAGCAGATGAATCTAATACATCTCCAGAATTACTAAATAATTCATTTAATTCTTGTTGAGGATCAACTGCTTGAGGTGATTCTGCTTGAATTACTTCATTTTCATCTTCCATACTTAATCATTATTTTTGTTTATACCATACATTTTGTATATAAATTCCTGTAATTTAGAACTTGTTGTAGTTGATATAGAACCATCTTTATTTTTTGGAGTAATAGTTTCTATTGAACCATCTGGTAATATTTTATCCATTGATATAGTATATAAAGAAGTGTCTGGATCAAACATATAATTTATATTCTTATAAGCTCTAGTATTTTGTAATTCTCTAGGTAATTCTAAAGTATTTTGTAAACCTAAATTTTCTACCATTCCTACTTTAATATTTTTTATTAGTTTAGCAGCTTGAAATTCAGGTGTGTCCATATCTGAAGTAGGTCTTGATACATAATATTGTCCTACTTTTTTACCATCTTTATAAGCTAATATTTCTCCAGGAGAAGTCATAGTAGCTTCATTAGCACCTTTTAAACCAGATATTAAATTATCAGGAGAATAATAACCTGTAAATTTAATTTTATCAAATTTATTTATATCATTTTCATCTAATAAGTCACCACTTTCTTGATCATAAACTTTAATACCTCCTGCATCTATTTCAGTTTTAATATATTCATTACTTTGACTTAACAAAGTAGAATTAGTTTTAGGTAAAGAATTTAATTCACCAGGAGAACTATTAGCATTTATAACATTTTGTGTAAATTGTAATTGTTGAAATTTAGATATATAATTAGAAACTTTTTTAATTGTAACTGGATCATTTAAATCATTATTAGTTAAACCTAATTTTTGCTTAATAGCTTCATTATTAAACATTTTATCTGTATAAGATTGAAGTTTAGTTATTTCTTCTGGTCTTAAACCTACATTATTAATAGTTCTTAATTTTTTTTCACCAGAACCATACATTGATCTTAAACCATCTGATAATTTAGAATTTTTATCTTCATATTGAGATCCTTTTATAGCTGAATCAGATACTTCACCAGCTAAACTTGATGTAGTACCTATTTTAGATAAAGATTTTAATGTACTATCTTTAAATACATTAGGGCTTACATTAGTTCTAGAATTATATACTACATTTTTAGATTTGTTTTTATTATCAGCAGAATAACCTTTATTACCTGTTATTTTAGGATCTAGTGAATTACTATTTATAGAAAGATCTCTTTCCATAGTTAAAGCTAAATCTGCAAGAATATCTTTTCTAGTTCTACCTCCAAATAAACCTAGTTCTGCTCTTTGTTCAAGATCAGCCATTATATTTGAATTATTACCTAATCCTCTCATTACTATATCTGCAATAGCACCAGGTTTTGTAAATTTTTGACCTGAAGTACCATGCACCCAAGTAGATCCATCAGGACTTAATTGATATCCATTCTCCATTAAGTAATTTTCTCTTTCTTGAGTAGGTACAGATTTTGCAAGTTCTAAAGCTTCTGCTATATAATCTGTATCTGCTGTAGCATTAAAAGAATCATATCTATCATTTTCAGCAACACCTTTATAATTATTTAAAGCTTGTTGCAAACCTAATTGATGTTTATCAGCTGATATAGTTCCTTTCTCAAACATTTTATCTAGTTGAGTTTTATTAGCTACATAAGCATCATAATTAGCTTTAATATCCTTACCTTGACCTTGAGTCATCCATTTCTGCCTATCTCTTGCTAGAGACTTAATACGACCTAATGATTGATTAGTTATACCACTCTGGTTTATAGAATCAACTTCACCATCTATTTTAGATGTATAATCATTAATATATCCTTCAGCTAAGTCATTATCTTTTTGTAGTCTTTGTAAATCAAACAAACCTAATTCATCTAAAGCTGCTTGTGCTTGGTCATGTTTTGCTTGTTTAGCTAAAGGTACAGTAAATACCTCTTCCATTGTAAAAGGATTAAACTGACTTTGACTAAAATTACTATATCTGTTCATATTATTTATTTTTTAAGTAATCTAAATAAGATGTAAACATTGAATTAGAATTTATCATTCCACCTTTAGCATTCTCATTAGTTTCTGATTTAACTTCTTTTACTTGCTCTTCAGTAAGTCTTTGACTACTACCACAAATATAAGCTCCTGATGTGTCATAACATAATCCAGAATCTTTAACCATTTGCTTAAAAGATTGTTCTCTACCTATATTACCTAAATCATTACCTATTTGACTTATCATTTTAGATTTTTGAGTATCATAGTTACCTTCATTTCTAGCATTAATATCATTTTCTTGATTAGCTTGATTTAAGTTTTGTCTATCAACTCCTAAATTAAATTGTTGAGCTGTAGTATTTTCTTGTCTATTTACTTGTTCACCTCTTTGAAAACCTTCTGAGACAGCTCTAGTTTTATTTAATTCAGCAGCAGCACTATTAGCTGCAAAAGATCCTAAAGATCCACCAGAACTCTCTTTAACATAGTTTTTGTTATAATTAGAGTTAACATTATTAATTAAAGATTGCTCATCAAACATATCTTTTTGATATCTATTATCCAATCTATCTAATCTTTCATAATCAGGTTTATCTAAATTAGCTAATTGTAAAGCATTACCTATTAATGGAGCATATCTTAAAGCTTCTACTCCAGCTCCTTGAGGAAAAGAAGTTTTATTATTTGATGAATTATTACCTGTATTATTATCTCTATTTGTATTATTAATTAATTCTTGACTACCTTTTAATGCACTTTCTTGTAATCCTGGCATCATGGGTTCAAAACCTTTTCTTTCTAATCCAGAATTAGCTAGTATAGTTGATTGTGGTATTCTTTGAGTATTAGGTGGAGCACCAATACTATAATCTATTTCATCATTGCCTTGAGGATTATTCTTTATATATTCAGCTAAATTAGTAAAATCTGGAAATCCTCCACCAGCATAATCATTACTCATTTTACCACCTTTAGCATAAGTATTTCTACTTGGTGCTATATTAGCATTAGGATTTCTTTCTTGTAAATATTTCATATTCTCCTTATGCTTAACATAATTATAAGGATTTTTATCTGTACGATTTACATTATATTCATTACCATTCATTTTAACATCATAAAATCCTAAATCAGCATACTTACCTAAATCTAATTGTGGTGGTGCTGGATTAGCTGCAAAATCATTTAAAGGATTAATACCTGTAAATTGTATATCTTGAGCATTATTTAAAGATTTTACATCTTTCTTTTCTTTATCTGTTAAAGTAGGCTCTGTAGGGTCTGTATAACCACCCATTGCAAATACTGAATTAAATTGAGCATTTTGCATTAAAGCATTATTCATATTAGCTTCTGCTAAATCTTTCTTTTTCTTTCCACCACCTATTAAACCAGCAGCTCCTCCTACAACACCACCTACAGCTACACCCCAAGGTCCAAATTGCATACCAGCTTGTGCTCCTTGTAGAGCTCCTGTTGCTGCCATACCACCTTGATTAGCTTTCACACCAGTCATATCAGTGTTGCCTGAAGTGTCTACACTAGAATTACCAAAAGCCATTTGACCTAGATTCATTGCTGTTCCAGCTGCTTCTAAAGGATTACCTCCCATTTTCATTTCATTAGTTTCTGAAGAAGGATTTAATTCTTGCTCTTGCATTTTAGTATACTCTTGAGCTTCAGAAAGTCTTTTCATGAAAGTCTCTTTAGTATCATTAGAAAATTTATCTGATTTACCTTCAAATTTCTTTTCTATAGCTTTAGAAGCTTCTGCGAATGATTTACCTTTTATATAAGAAGGTAAATTAAACATTTTTATTATATTATTTTTCATCTTTAGTATATTATATTTTACTACCTTTTACAAAGCCACTTATTCTTTTAATTTTATCTTTTTGTTTTTTAATCTTTTTTAATTTTTCTAATTTTACTTTTTCAGAATAAGTAGACCAATCTTTTTCATATATTCTATCATAGAAAGGAATCTTGTTATCAGTATTAAATCCATTCCAGTCATAAGTGTCTACAAATGATATATATCTACCTTTTTCATCTTCACCTGCATCTGTTCTATATCTCCCTAAGTTAAATTCTCCTTTAAAGCTACCATGACCTTTATTGTACTGTCCTTTATATCCTGCTTTATTTTTAGGAAAAGCTTGATCTGCGTTGTGCTTTCTATCTTCACCATTACTTTTTAGACCTTTAAATATATCATTAAAACTTCCATCATGATTGTAGTCTTTTTTAACTCTATCCGAAGTTAAATCATTATAAACATCTTCTCTCATGCCAGGTCTAGTATAATATTTAGGTTCTTTGTCTCCAGGATTTACATATGATTTTATAGTAGGTTTATAAGGACTTTCTTTTAAGTCTTCATCTTTCATACCAAAAAAATATTGACCTACATTTCCAAACATATTACCCCATGTATTTGCAGTTTTTCCAGTTTCCATTAGTCTTTCTTTACAAGGAGGTTGACCTTCTCCACCACAGTTAGGATTTAAATTACCACCTAAAGCAAATTCATTGTTTTTAGTTGGTTTTAATTTAGTATCTTTTTGATTTATAAATACTCTATCTGAGAATATAAATTTACCTTCTGGAAAGTCATAACTAGATTCTCCTTGTTCTACAGTATTAGGTTTACCATTACCACCCATACCTTGTGGAATACCTCCTAGAGGATTTTGTTCATGTCTACCACCTGTATTAAATGAATTAAGTTTACTATCCTCTTGGTTAATAAACTTTCTATTCATATATTTAGATAAATCTAAATTATCTTGTTTAGGTGCAGCCATCATTCTTTCATCAGGTACTTTCATACCTGAAACATTTATTTTAACAGGTTCTTGTGGTGTATTAAACTTTTTTTTAAATTTATTAAGTGAATTATTAAAAGATTTAATATGCCCAGCTCTTTTCTCTTTACTTCCAGCCCACCAATGATCTGCCCATAAATCTTGAATAGATAAATCACCAGTAACATAATCTTTTAAATCAACACCACCTTTCATTCTTAGATCACCTAAAAATAATACATCTTGTTGAGCACTAGTTAAAGTACTAGCATCACCAGTACCATTCTTTATAATTTTACTTATATAGTCTGGTACAGCATGACCTTTACTTCTTAAATATTTTTTAGTTCTATTAGCAGCACTAAGTATTCTATTACTACCACCTTGACCTTCAAATTGATATTTACCTCTACCAGGACCTCCACCATACTGATGTATAGTAGGATCTAATGTTCCAGCAGATTCATGGTAAGCTATACCATTCATAAGTCTTTTATAATCAGCTTCGGTACCACCTTTATCTTCAATGATATCTTTTAATATCTTATCAAAGTAAGGATCTTTGTTGTTTAAATTATCATTCATAATATGCAAAGATAAGAAAAATAAATTATAAAAGCAAGTAAAAACACATATATTTTATATATGTAATTACCTGCTTATATATAAATTGTTAATATGTTGAGTAAAATACTATAATATCATGTAGTATCATTTTATAGTTATCTTCATTGTCTAGTTCTAATTTAAGAAACATCCAAGGATTTCTAATTCTATCTCTACCATCTTTAGGTATATTAGCTTTCCAATCTCTAAACTTACGTCTTAAATTTAAGTTTCTAGATAATTTAAGAGGTATTAAACCAGTATCTTGATATTCATTATAAGCTTGTATACCTGTAAGAGTCTTTTTAGGTTGATCTACGTTTCTTAAATATAACTCTGATTTATACATTATATTATTAAATACACAATCTTTATTAGCTTCTGGGTTAACCATTAAAGTTATATAACTAGGCTCATATTTATCAAAGAATTTATTATATTCACCTTTATATTGTTCATATAATTTATTATTATCTGGATTAGTTAATATAAGTTTCTCTCCTTGATTAATATAATGTGATGGTATATAACCAGGTTTTAAATCTATAAACTCTTCTTTAAGCTCATTATAACACCAAGTAAATGATTTATCATCTTTTCTAATGCCATCATTATTATTTAAATGTAAAGTAAAATAAACATCATTATTATAGTTATCATAACCAAATACAACACCTTTTTTAATTAAAGGATTATCAGTTTTTAACAAATTATAATTATAATTATTATTAAAGAATGAATGTTGACCTTTTATATCAGATAAAAAAGTATTAGTTGCATCAGGTATTCTACCAATTGCTTTATTTAGTAAATCATAGTAATATATTCCTTTCTTAGTTTCTAATATAGACCATTTATTAATACTACCTGATTGAGTAGTAATATAATCATAATCATATAATACAGAACCTCTACCTAATTCTATTGCTACACCATCATTAGCTTGCACTTGTATTCTAGGATTTACAGATATATTAGAGATAGCTTTATCTTGAAATGATATAAGCCTATCTTTAAATACTTTAATGTTGTTAATAGGTCCATATACACCTTCTAAATCAATAACTTCATTTACTAATATATCAGTCCAACTATCTATAGTTTCATTAGGAATTTTAAGCTTAGTAGCTTGTATTCTAGTATCAAAACTTTCTACTTTTCTAAAGTTATCAGGTTTAGCTGTAGATTTAATTAATGTAGGTTGTTGAGAATATACTCTATTATATTTATGATATTCTTCATCTTTAGGTTGAAATCTATTATCCCAATTAAATAAAGATAAATCATTTCTATTTTTTAAGTCTACTGTAGTTTCTACAGGAAATGATACTATCTCACTTATTTGAGGTATTCTAGTATTAAGAACTTCTGTATCAGTTTTACCTATTCTAAGAAATTGATAATTCTGAACATAAGTATCACCTGGAGATAATATAGTTATTTCATTACTAGTTATAGTTTTATATTCTCCAATATCAATATATACAGATCTTGTTTTAGCTTCATAAGTATTACCTCCATATATATTATTAAGATAAACATTATTAGCAGGTATTTTAATATCTACAGATAATATACCATTAGTAGGTAAATCTCCTGCATCATTAAATATATCTTCTATTCCAGATCTATTACCAGTAGGTATAGATTCATCTCCTAACATTAGTGTTATATTTTTAGTAGACCAAGAGTTCATACTAACTAAAGCTGGACAATCATTACAATTATCTTCTCCATCAGATATAAAACTTTCTAAACTATTAGCATAAGCATATTTAGCATTACCATTATAATTCTTTCTACCTTGACCTCTTTCTGCTATTTCAGGAGAACCATATATATCATATACTCTATCAGTAGAAGAACTTACATAATCATTATAAGCTCTATACAATTGATAAAAATCTGTAGTATCAATATCTCCAGAAGGTCCTATATATCTTGGATTAGAGGTGCTATTAGGAGTGTCAAAAGTATCTTTCATATTATTATTCTCAAGAAATTGTCTTGTAGGAAAAAATTGAAATTTACCACCAAATTTTTCTAATGAACTATTTAATATAACTTCTTTTGATTGTATATATTCTTCAGTCATTTGAGCTAATCCATTAACTTTCAATTGTAAATCACTTCTAATAGAAGTAAATTCAAATTGAACATCTGGACTATGTAATTGCATCATTTTACTAAATTGAAATGTTTGAGATACTTTACCTGAGTTTTGCTCATTAGAATGTATTTCAACAGCATTTAATCTACTACCATGTAAACTTCTTACTATTTCTCCTCTACCTGAATTTACAGGTATTTGGTATAATTCTGGAAATAACTTACCACTATTTTCAAAATTTCTAATAAAATAACTAGGTATTTTTAACTCTTGATCTTGAATATCAGTTATATCAATTGGAAAATTATCTGTTTTAGCTTCTTCACCTTTTAATTGAAAAATCATTGATGATAATACACCTTGATACATTATAGTTCTGTCACTTAATGTTCTATCAGCTCTTATAATTTTATATCCTATAGGCTTATCATCTTCTGATTCAAAGTTAGAAGAAGTATTTAACCACACATAAAATTCAGGTTTTAAAGTTACTTTAAGTATATTATATAAACCATTAAGATTTGCTTTAGGTGCTTTAATATCAGCTATCCATTTAGGAAAAGATGATTGACCCAATCTATTATAAAACTTAATACCTGTTCTATATATTTCTTCTGACTTAAAAAATGTATTTTCTTCAGCTTGAGAATCTGTTAACTCAGTAGGTGTAAGTTCATATTTTAAAAATCTACCTTCTCCTCCTAATATAGTAGTACCAGGTTGATACTTATTAATTTCATAATCAATATTTACAGAATCATGTTTTTTAGGTACATTACTATAAGTAATTATACTAACAGGATATCTATCTCCAGTTATATTACCATTAACTTCTTTTACATTATCATAAACTTCTGTAATATTACTAATTGATGGAAAACTATAAGCTCTAGTATCAATATCTACATCAAAATTAATTTCTTTAATGTTAGATAATAATAACCTATTATCTTTAGCTTCTATATGTTTAGGTATAATAGGTGATCCTCCCAAGAATAAAAATTCTTCTAATGATAAATTATTTATAACAGTTCCATCATCATAATATGTAATAGAATTATTATCTATATTAGTTTCTAGTATTAAAGATATTTGTGGTATTTCATTAAAAGATGTATATTTTATAGCATATAATTTAAGATTAGTATATGTTGTATCTATATCGTCTATTTGTACAACAGGTATGCTACCTACTATTTCATTAACTTCTCCTCCACCTTGATTGTTACCTTTATCTAAAGATATTAGTTCACTTAATGGTGAAATTACTGTTTGGGAAGAATTAAGTTTAAATAAATTATAAGCATATTGTATTTTACCTGATGTATGAATACCTCCTGAATTAATATCAGTAATTATAGGTTGGTTTAAATTAAAATTACCTACAAAATTAATAGTAGTTAATGGAAGATTTATTAACTCTTCTTTATCTCCATTATCAATAGAATGTTGAGTATTTATAAACCTTACTTGTTTGCTACCATCTACCCAATATACTTTTTGTATGTTATCATTCTCATAGTTAAATAAAGCTTGTATAGGTTTATTTATATTAAAATCTAAATTTCTAACATATAATAATTTAAGTTCATAAGAATTATTTAATACATTATCAACTAACCAAATACAATCAAAACCTTTATTATTAGTAGTAAATAAAATAATACCTTCTCTAGTTTCAGAATGACCTATTATAACTTGATCTTCAGACACTAAATCTTCTATATTTTCTATTTCAGTATTAATATAAGGTAATTGTTTATCATTATAATAAATTATTTTATTTACTTTATTTATAGTTACTTTAGGGATAGATAATACTAATTCATTACCTTTCTCATTAGTAAGAGAAGATGTAGATTGACTATCAGTAGCTAGTAATTTTATATGACCAGCTTCAAAATAATATTGAGGTAAATGTTTACTTTTACTTAAATCTTGATTAGCTCCACCAAAAGTATAGATTGCATTCTTAATCATAATTAATATTTTCTAATTTGTTCTTTAGTATGTAAATTTTTAAAACCATCATCAGCTTGATTATGATCATGTATTAATCTTCTAATACCATTCATGGAAGATTCCCAATGATCCATACCAGCTAATTTAAGGTTGTTTTGAGCTTGTCCTACAGCCCAAGAGTATTCTTGTTCAAGTTTGTTATAAAACCTCTCAGAAACCTTCCCTGTAGCTAATAGACCAAATAAATGTTCTTTAAGTATGTAATAATACAAAGCATCTTGAAAAGACTGATCATCTGGTATCATAGGATAACCTTCTTCATCTGTTAATAAAGATCTATATGATATTTGAATAACACCTTCTTGTTCAGATAAATTAGCATAGTTGTTATTTAAAGTATATGTTATATCACAAGCTTTATCATCAGGATAAGATTGACCATTACAATGATAATCTGAATTATATATATAACCAGTATATTTAGCTGGTAACCAATTTGGATACTGATTAAAATATCCTACTAAATTTTCATCTGTAATAAAACTAGGTGTTGTATCAAGTCTTAAATTATCAGGTATATCATTATTAGTTATAAATCTTATACCTCTAATAAATATTAAATCTTTAGGTAAAGAAGCTTTATAATTATTTACTGTAGAATATTCTACTGATTCTCCAAAAGAAAAACCTATTTGTAACCTTCTAATTAATTCTAAAGCATAATCAGCAGCTTGTTCTTCAGATAAATCTGATACAAACGTTTGATTCATAGCTCTCCATAGAACTGTTTTAAAAGATACGTGCTTACCATTATACATGTTATATTATTTTTTTACGAAAGTGTCATACTTTCTTTTAGAATAATCTTTTATTCTTTTAGTTATATTTCTTTTTATTGTTCTTATGGGAGCAAATGAATAAACTGTTTTATTTTTATAATTTGCAATTTTTTTATTATAAAATATTTTAAATACATATCCATTAGTATGTTTATTTTCATGTCTAATCAATATTTTATTTTCTTTAGCTTTTTCATTGTTAGCCCAAAGATTATTAGTTGCTTTCCAGTCTATAGGTTTATTATTTATAATAACACCTTCATCATTCATATAAACTTTTCTTTTCTCTTTTAATATTTCTAACACTCCCATTCTAACTGGTAGAGTTAAAGTAAGCTCGTCTATAAGAAGATCTCCCATAGCTTCATTATATTCACTTATTATTTTATTAAAAGTAACTTTATCTATATCTATATCTTTATATATAGTACAGAAAAATTTATAGTAATCATTCATACCATAATGAGCAGGTATTTTTTTAGATTTTCTTTTAATCATTTGAATTATTTAGTTTATCTTCTGGTATTTGTTTAGTTCTTAAAAGATCTTTAATTATATCTTCTCTTATTATATCAATAAGTTCTATTTGAATAGGATATTCTATAGTATCAATATCTATACATTGAGTAGAATCTTCACAATTACAACAGTTTTTATATTCTTGTAAATCTAAAGGATTTTCAAACACTCCTGTTATACTCACACATTCTAAAAATATATCATCACCACCTATAAAATATAAATAACCATCATTGTGAAGATATGTTTTTATTTTATTAGGATGATAAGAACTATTTAAGTAAGAAGCTTTTTCTCTAGGTATAACATTAAACTTTTTAGACAACCTATTAGAAGGTGATATTCTTTCAATAGCATCCTTATCAGAAAGTTGTAAAAACTGAGGTAATGTTTTATTAGTTCTTAATATAGTATCACATTCTAAATCTAATCCACATTCATTTATAGATACTTCTTCAGTACCTAAACAAAATGTTTGAAGTATTCTAGTATTAAACTTTCTACCTAATTGATCTAAACGTTGTTTTAGATATTTAGCACGTTTAATATTTATTAAATAATGTATATATCTATCATCTATTTCTGAGTCATCTGTATACTCTTTAATAGCTTCTCTTATGTCATATGTAATTTCTGCTAATGTAGCCATATTATTTTAAATTGAAAACCCCCTCTAATCTAGAGAGGGTTATTTGATAACTTGTTCAGATCATCTAGTACATCCTGTTATCAATATTATTAACTATTATATTTTAAATGTTTCTTGTAGTTAGTATCTGACATTTCAAATAATCTATCAGTATCTAAATCTTTCATTATATGTTTAATTGTACCTCTATTTGTAGCTACAGTTTTAACATGTTCTATATTTGTTGTACCGCTTATAGGTGAAGTTAATTTATCTTTACCTTGCAATACTCCTAAGTGTGTCTTAGGTTTCTCCCAATTAACAAGTACATCATATACTTTCTCTAATTGTCTAACATCTTCATCACAATAATCTAACATTTCTTGCAATGCTTTAGGGCATTTATCTTGAATAACTCTATCCCAAAGTTGATAATCTGTTGGTAATTTACCTTCTGCTCCTAAAAACTGAGATATATAATCTAGTTTATTAGAATTAAAGTAGAATTTTTTCTTAGCTACTTTAAGTGTATCAAATTGAGGATAATCTATAAGCATTGGTAATCTATGAAATAATGCTCTAGTTTTAATCCATTTAAGATCAAATCTATCTCCATTATGAGCTACAAGTAAATCTGCTTCATTCATAACTTCAATAAATTGTTCAAGAAGAAATTTATCATCTTGATTTTTATCCCAAGTTAAATTATATACTTGATCTTCTCCAGCCCATTTATAACTTACACAAATAATAGCTCTTTCTTTAATTACAGCATAATGAGGAATATTAATTTTAAATCCTGCACGCCATGTACTTACTATATTATAAGATGTCTCTATATCGTATATAAGCACTTTTAAAGGTCTATTTTTTATTTCTTCTGGTGAAGATACAGTTAAAGCTTTAAGTTCATTCTTAACTTCTTTAATTGCAACTGTACATTCACCCTTACTTGCAATATAACCTTGACTAAGTAATATTCTACTTAAACTTCTACCTGATTTTTTTAAATAACCAGGTTTATTTCTTAAAAAATTCTTAATATCTAATAATTTCATATTTTAATTTTAGTTAATAATAATGCAAAGGTACAACTTATATATTTAATATACAAGACTTTTAACATTTATTTTATAATTAAAATTTATATGCTATACCTACCCAAGCTCTTTTCTCAGTATCAAATGAACCTGAATATATAAACTTTTTAGTATCTATAAAAAAATTAGCTTTAGCTACAAAATCTTGCTCTATAACTACAGAACCTTGAGGTGTGTTATAAATATCTTTAACTCCTTGTAAAGGTATTCCAAATTCACCTCCTAATGCAAATTTAGTTTTATAAGGTATCTTAATATCAGTTTCTATAACTGTATCTATAGCTATTGTACGAGGTTTAGTTTTATAAGATACTTGTTGCTTATTAAGAGTCCCTGTTACATTAGAATATACTTCTATAGTTTGTATAGAGTCATCAAATTTTTCTTTATACTCTCTTATAGTTAATGCATCTTTTACTATTTTATTTTTAACAATAGAATCTTTTAAAGCTAAATATTTATTATAAATACTAGAATCTATTTCAGTTTCTTTAATAACTTTAATAGGTTGAGGTAGATATATAGTATCAAATTCAGTTTCTACAACTGGTACAGGTACATCTATTTTAACTGGTACTTCCACAGTGATAGTTTCTTTCTCATCACAAGCTTTAAAACTTAATAATATTACAGCTATACTTAAAACTATAAGACTTATATTTTTTATTTTATTTACCATTTTCTTTGTTTATAAATTCTATTATTCCAGTATATATAAATGATCCAAGATGTGCTTGGAATATAGGATCTTTTAATTTATCAAAGTCTTTTCTGCTATCAAAGAATCCACATTCTAAAAGAACTGCTGGACACTTAGTTTTTCTAAGTACATAAAAATCTACTTCTTTATCTTTATCAGAATCAGAGAAATCATATCTTAGTTTCATATCATACTGTTTAAAAGTATGTTCCATATTATTAGCTAGACTTTCAGCTAAATCATCACTTTTAGTTTTACCTTTAGTTGTGTATAATTCAAAACCTTGACCTCCACCTGCATTATTATGTATAGATATAAATATAGTTTCTTTAGGATTAAACTTATTGGCTACTCTAACTCTCCATCCTAATGATAAATCTCTAGGATCTGTTTCAGCTACTGTAGTAACCACATTTAAATCTAAATGACTTCTAAGACATGTAACTACATGACCACCTATTTGTCTGTTTAAAACACCCTCATAAGCTATCTCACCATTAGGAAATTTAAACATTTTAGCTGGAGCAGTAGTATAATTACCATTAACATCTATACCACCATGTCCAAAATCTAATATTACATTTTTAATTTTCATTTTCGTATTCTTCTAATCTACCTTTAAGGTTTATTATTTCATTTACAAATTTCTTAGTCTTAACTTCAAGCTCATAATTTAAATTTCTAGATTCAATTAAAGCTTGTTCTAACTCAGATATTATTTGTTTTAATTCTTTTATTATTTGTTCTAATTCTTCTTTTTCTTTATCTGATTTAAATATTCTTTCTTCATATCTTTTTTCTATATCATCTAACATTCTTTGATATAACTCAAGATTTTTAGATACTATTTCTGACTGATTTGATTCTGTATTTACATCTCTATCTTTTAAATCTTTTTCTTGATAACGTTTTTTACTAACAAACCAAATCACCACTCCAGATAAAGAAGGGTAAATTATCATTGCAAAAACATTACTTTCCAATATAGACCAAAGATCTATTATTGCTAATGTCATATTTATTGGGGATTTTTAAATTCTACGTAAAATATGCTATCTTCTGTTGCATATATCTCATGTATTAACTTTGCACTCATTTCTAATATACCACCTCTTTTTATTGAAGTATTATTTAAATTACCTTGTAATGCTCCTTTCCATACTATTAATGTTTCAGTACAATCATGGTGGTGAGCTTCCCATTTAGTTCCTCTTTTCATTATTACTCTAAAACTTAATCCATCATCTCTGTCAGAAATTTTAGTACATAATATTGTTCCATCTTGATTGGGAGAATAATCTATTTCTTTATCAAGTGGAATCTCTTTTAATTCCACATACTTTATCATTACATTAGGTATTGATTTTAATTTTGTTATTGCGACTGTTTCCATTAACTTATTATTATGTAAAACTTACTGTTCTCCAAGCGGTTCCATCATAGAACTTTAGTTTGTTAGTATCTGCACTATCAATTATCATCATTCCTACAGTAGGATTAGTAATACTAGCTTCTGTTACTGGATGTAATTGAACTGCACCGTTTTTATAGATAGTGAATGCATTTGATGAAGTACCATTCGGTATACCATTTCCTACATTAAATATTCTATCTGTAGCTACCCAAGAATCTGTAGAAGAAGGTGTATAATCTATTCCTTCTATACCGATTGAAAATTCACCAAAAGACCTAGAATTATTATCAAAACCTGATACAAAAGAGTATCTACCTTGAGCTATGTTATTAGCACCAAAAGCAGCTCCATAACTATTAGTCTGCACTGTGTTACTTCCTCCTGCTATAAATCCAAAATTTGCGCCAGGTTGTATAGAATTTCCTACACCACCAGCTATAAAAGAATTTTGAGCACTTATATTATTTTGACTTCCTCCTGCTATGAAACTACCATATCCATTAGCACTTAATGCTATAGTGTTTCTGTATCCAGATACAAAAGAGTTCCTACCCCCCGCTGAATTTTGAGCGTTTACAGCAAAGGAATCTTCTCCAACAGCACCTCCGTTAGTAGTAAAAGCTTCACTATTAGAAAAATCAACCGCCCCTAATCCTATATTAGAAAACTTAGTATCATCTCTTCCTATAAGTCTCCACCCAATACCGCTACCTTCATCAATAGCTTCTAAACCAGTAGATGCAGTTCCCCCTGAATTAGCATCAAGATATTGTTTAGTGATTAAAGATTGATTTCCTCCAGAATCTATTAAAGCATTAGTCAAGGAAGGTGCTGTAATACTTCTATCTGAATTTAGTAGTAGAACATCATCTTGTTGGTTTAAATTAGGTGTAGCACTTTGACCTAAAGTAAAGCTTATACTTCCAGCATTAGTACCAGTAAATATAAATAAAGACTCTGAACTATATAATCCTCCATTATCTCTATATTTTGTTATTCCATAACTAGAACTAAATTGCTGTAAAGAAACTAAATTTCTAAAATAATCTGTACCGCCTGACTTTGCTGTAAATCCAGCATAACCATTAATGCCTCCACTTTGATTATCTGCAAAATATCCTACTGGACTATCTGAAGATAATTTTACAGAATAACCATTAATATCATTTTTAGGAAATAATCTTGTTCCATAAAAAGGATGTAATTCAGAATTGCTTTCTCTTAATAAAGATTGTAAATCTACATATTCTTTAGTTGTTAATGCTGGGTTACCTAATGTCTCTATATCTTGTAGAGTCATATTAGTAATAGCATCATTTAAATCTGTAGTACCATCAACTCGTAAATCATTGTCTATTTCTACTGATAATCCATTAAATAATACATTTAATTGAGTATCAATCTCTATTATTCCTGCATCTGGATCACCTATGCCAATAAATAAATTATTATTCTGTAAAGAGCCAAGGGTATATACCCATTCTAATTGTTTTTGTTCAAATATATCTGAAATAGTTTCAATAAGAATTAAGTCTGTCCCTAATATTTGAGTTCCAGTATTACCATAAGTACCATTACCTTTATTTAATCTGTATAAACTATATTCAGGATCTTTTATATCACCTAATTCATTTAAAGCTGTTATAAATAAATCATTATTATTTATAATATATGTTTCTTCAGTATTAATTTTTTCAGCAATTCCATCTTTATCATTTATATCAGGCACAAATATAGATACAATTTCAGGATCATTAAAAGTTGGATCTGTAGATACTAAAGGTTCTAATGAAGTTCTTTCTATTAAAACAAAATCACTTTCTATAGTTTCTAAACCATTAATTATATCTTTAACACCTTTCCAATCATAAACTACTCTATCTCTAATAATACCAGTACTGTCTCCTATTTTACCAAATCTGTTTTCAGTAGTGATAAATCTATGTATAGTGTTATCAGCTGTAGCAATAATACCTTTAAATGAGTTTTTAATAGATTCTGCTATATCATCATAATCTGTTGCAGGACCATAAGGAAAACAATTAGAAACATTAACTTCAATTCTATCGTTATCTAAAGATGGTGGATTACCTGAATCATCTAATGTTAAATCTTCTACTAATATAAAATCATTAAATACAAAAGGAGTTTCATTTAAACCATAAGTCCCTTCATTACCTGTAAACCTATATATTTTTTTACTTGATTCTAAAGTATCTACACTGTCAGCAGATATTATAAAAAAAAGATCCTCATCATTAGATATTATATAACTATCTGTTTCATTAGCAACAGTATGTGGTTGGTTTATATCACCAACTAAATATTCTATTACTGGAGGTAAACCTGTAGTACTAGTTATTGTAGCTAACTGATTAGTTCTATATTTTAAGAAATTTTGAAAAGTAACTGGAGTACCACCTGAACCATAAGTACCTTTACCTAATTTAAGAAAATAATAATCAGTAATTAGTTCTCTTCCTAATCCATTAGGTGAAACGATAGTATATGTATTAGGAACATTTAATATTTCAGTTTCTTCTACTGTTACAGTTCTACTAGCATTAAAACCTACAGAAGGGTCAATACTTGATTGACCTATAATTGTAGTATTAGAATGAGTTTTAAATATATTATTTTGATCATTTATAGTTCCCCCACTACCGCTTTCTCCACATAAAGATGAAGAATAAGCTAAATCTGCTAAAGAATCTAAATCAGAAGCTTTAAGTTTGTAACAAGGTTCAAATAAAACTTTTAGTCTATCTGCTTCTTGTTCTATTTGATTACAAGGTATTATGTTTGCCATTTTATTTATTTTATTATTTATTACTTAACTTAATGTTAAAAACATATCTACTTCTGCTTTTGTAAGATTTCCTCCTGGAGTCATAAATCCTATTATATCTCCATTAGCTTCTATAGTTAAAGGATATATTTGTTTATTATGAATACAACTTGAAAAAACGGTTCTATCAGGTCTATACCCTACAGGTAAAGTACCTAGTTGAACATCTGTACCGTCTTGTATAGTAGATCCTACTTTCATAGTTACTATAAGTCTATTACTTTTGATACTGGCAGTTATAGAACCATCTATATTCGCACCTCTTTGAACACTAACAGGTCCACTATCTGTAGTGTGAATAAAATTGATAGCTGTAACAGTTCCAGCTTCTATTGCACCATTTGGTACACTATCAAAATTCTTATTACTATAAAATTGGTGTCTATTGAAAGATTTATAGTATAAAACACTTGATGCTACTCCAAACCCATACATATCAGCAAGATTAAATCTACTTTGAAATAAAGAAATAATGTCTCCTAATGCTGAACTTGCTATAACTTTTTCAGATTCTAAAAAACCTGTAGCTTTTATATTCCCGTTTATTGTTTGACTTGTTTCTCCTGTTTTCTGTACTGAATTATCAGCTTTAGTTCCTTGAGCTGCTGTAGCACTTTCCCCTTTACTATAAACATCTAGGTTAGTTCTTGCAGTAGCGGTATTTGCAACGTCACTTAAATTATTTGCTACTGTAAGAACCTCCGTGCGCAACGTATTAAACTCATCACGTATGCGTCCAGCAAGTGCTTGTATATTTGTTACAAAACTCATTAAGCTAATCCAGTTTCAAAGGTTGTTACATAGTTTGTATTAGGGTCTCCTAATTCTGCTCTACTATATACTTGTAAATTATCTTGACCTTGAGTAAGTTGTGGTGCTGTAAGTGTTTGTACTGCATCAAATCTTAATCTATTACCTAATGCTGTGTTAATTGTTGTAGCAAAATTAGGATCATCTCCTAAAGCTGCTGCTAACTCATTTAAAGTATCTAATGTACCTGGGGCAGCATCTATAACATTATTAACTATAGCTTGTGCTAAACTATTAACTTGTGTTGCAAAATCACTAATTGTAGATGCTAACTGTGTTCCTGTCATATTAGAACGTGCAAATGCATCACCATTTACATTCTGAGGATCATAAGTAGCAGCTAACATATCTCCACCACCCCCACTGACAATTGCATCAACTTCTGTGTGTAACTCATTAATAGCCCCTACTAAGTTGGTTGAAGCAGTATCTAAAGCTGATACATCTCCTGTACCAGAACCAGATATTAAAGTTCTTATTGTTTTAAATTCTGTAGCTATTCTTGTAACTACATTGTTTATGTTTGTATTAAATGCCATTTTATATTAAGTTATTTTCAAATAGTAATGTTAAATCATCACCATCTTGTATTTGATTTGTTAAAACATTATGGGGGTTATTCATATTAGCTCTATGTAAATTATTATCATTTACATCTTGAATAAGTTGAGCAGGTATATCTACATCTGCAGGAACTTGATCTAAATAATTACTATCACTATCAGTAATTTTTAATTCAAATTCATTACTATCTTTAATTATATATACTGTCAAAGGTTCAGGTAATATCGGTAAAGATGTAGATTTAAGCCATGTTACAAATTTTAATTCATCTTTCATATTTGTATTACCAATTATTTAATTCTAATTTTAGATCTTCATCTTTAAGTATTAATTCTAAAAATTCAGCTAGTGTACCTGTATTACCTTGTGATAACCATAAAGAATACAATTCATTTGTATTAACTGTATTAGTTAAAAAAACATTAGAACTTACTTCAGTAAATGCATTATCACTTCTATAGTTACATATATCATCATATTTATAAGATATATTTCTAACTAATTCATCAAGTTTATTTGTAGTACCTAATGGTAACTCAAAACCAGGATTGTTCTTTAATCTTCTTATTAATTTAATTAAAGCTAATTTTTTTAAATCTAATATTCCATATACTTTAGATTTATTTATAGCTTTAATAGATGATCCTACTAATATTTTATCTTCCATTATATAAGTATTAAGTTATTATCTAAAGTAGAAAAGCTTAATCCTGATTTACCACAATATGTAGTAAGTGTTTTACAAGAATCACAAGTTCCACATAACTTATCTAAAGTTTTAAGTATATCTATAGCTTCACTATAATAACCAGAAGTTATACAAATAGTAACTGTTTCAAGTAAAGTATCAATAGAAAGTATATTATTTTCTAATTTATCATTACAATTACCAGTTACACATACTGAATATTTTAATACTTTATCTAATAAACATTCATTATATTTAATTAAATTAGCAGCTATACCTATTAATCCACAATCTTCACATTCTTGGTCAGAAGTAGATACTTCCATAAAGTATATGCCAGTAAAACTACTTTGACCTACATCTTTAAGATCAATAGTAAATTCTTCTATATTAGAAGTTTGAGATAACTTGCTTGTAAGGTCTACAGCTTTATTATAATTTTGAAATGTTCTATTATCCCATAGTAAAACTTTAGTGACTGTCTCACCTACTGAAGCTTCAAGTTCTACATTTATTAAATTAGCTTCTGAATTTATTTGAAATTTCTTTATTACTATCATATCTATGAATAAAAAAAGAGAGAAGAGTAGTTATACTCCACTCTCTTTTATATTTAAATTTAAGTTTTGTTAGTTAAAATACCCTTTATTATGAAAGGTCTGCAATAGTTCGACCAGTTGCAGTCTCTAAATCATTAATAAAAGAATTTACAGCAGTAAAATTAGTTCCTGCACCAGCTCCATCTTGATCAGCATTTTCAAATACAAAGTATGCAAATCTATGTTGCTTTTCTACATTTGTATACTCACGTTCTTTAAAGTATGAAATATTTACAATATGGTAAGTACTTCCTGGATTAACTACGTATGGGGTGTCGAAGTTATTAGGATAACCTACAGTTCTGTATCTATCATATTTATTACCTTTTAAGAACCACTCAAGATTAGCTACTTGATTACCAGTTCCACTACCAGGATCACCTGCTTCAACAGTTTCTACTGTAAGATCATTATAATAATTACCAGTAACATTACTAGAATTACCATTAGCTCTTACAACAGCTTGTAGATCAAATTCTACAGGACGACCATCTTTTTTACCTAGTACAAAAGAAACATTATTCCCTTCTACTATAAATTCACCATTTCCAGTATCAACAGTTACGTTAAACAATGTATTACTTTCTCTTTGAAGAGTTTTATCAATATTAGATTTTAAACCATTCAAGATATCTGTAAAAGTGTCATTTTCTCTTGTTACATAAAATGCTGGAATTTGTCTGAAATTCTCAGGTGAAAGTGTTCCACCATCATTATAAAGTCTTATAAAAACTTCATAAGTGGCATTTTCTCTAGGTGTACCAGTAAAACCAGTAACCTTTAATTGTCTTTGTACAGGTGCTTTATATTTAGCAGTCTTTAAAGACGTAATTGTTTTTGGATCAATAACTTCAGTATACTCTATACCTCCAATAGAACCATCTGCTTTTTGAAGAACTTTAAAAGGTCCTTCTGAAACAGCAGTACCATCTCCTGAAAAGATCTGAACATCTCCATCAGTTCCATTTTGCATGAAATCTACTAGATCTGATTCATCTCCATAGGTCTTACCTACAATTATTTCTCCTACTTGGTTTCCTCCAAATACGCTCATAATTTTTTAATTTTTTTTGTTAATTTATTCTTTTCTTTGATATAAGTTTACTAAGTTACTTAAATTGTTTTCTTTATAAGATAGTGTTGCAAGCTCTACAGCTCTTCTTACTATTTCTGAATGAAAATTAGGATGTAATTTACTAGTTTGTTGTTGAGTTTGCCCTAGTATAGTTAATCCTTCATTTAAATATTCATTAGTATTCAAATCTACTAATATAATAGGAGAAGGTTGTTTTAGATATCTCATATTATATTCTTTAATTGGGTATTCAGATATTAACTCTACCGCATTACTTCCAGGTTCAATAGAATTATAATCTAATCTCCAAATTATTTTATTATTTGGTTTTTTAAAGGGGTTTTTCTTTTGTTTATTATATTCATCTAAAGTTATAGGTTTAACCTCAACTTGTAAATTATTACAATTTTCAGTGTCTATAAAAGCTGATTCATATTTAATTAAAAATACATCATTAGGTATTTTATAGAATTTAGATTTTGTAGATATATTATTAGTTGTTATAGAAGTTGATATTCCTGTTAAAATAGGATTTAAAACTTTATAATCTCTAATTAATTCTTTTAATTCTACTCTTCTTTTTTCACTTTGTTCAAAACCTTCTTGTAATTTATTACTTTTAGGTGTATTCTTATTTTTAACTAATTCTTCTTGAGCTAAAGTTAAGAATACTGAAACTTCATAATCATCTAGTCCAGGAGCACCTTTGCTAGCTATATTATCATATAGCAAATCAAATTCATTTCTAAATTCCTGTACTGTCATTATTATTTGTTTTTATCAATTTTTACTTTTATAATATCTACTAACTCTTGATTAAGAGGATCAGAAAGATATTTAACTGCGTTGGAATAAGAAGCTATTTCATCTTCATAACATAATTCTATTCCATCAGCTGTCATATATTGTTTATTTTGTACAACAATGACTCCAGCATCTTCTGCATCTGATAATAGAAGTTTAGTTTCATAAGTTGAGTCTTGTAATAGAGAAACAAACTTTTCAGGTGTTTCATCTATAATCTTTTCAACTTGGTCTTGTAAAAATCTAATATCTGTAGTTTTAGCAAGAGGTTTTCTAAGAATAGTTTTAACAATACCTCTAAGAATATTAGAATTATCTTCTAATTCAGAATACATTTTAAATGCTTCTTTTTTATAGTTAAATTGTTTTCTATTAATACTTTGCTCTTCACCATCTTCTACAATTGCAAACCAATATGTAAGTTTATTATTTCTAGCTTCCCAATTAGGTGCTATAAAATCTTTATTAGCTAATAGAATTTTATAATCAATAAAATCAATAGGGTTTGAAAGATCAAGTAAATTAATACCTTTTCTAAGTGTTACAAACCTATCTTTCCAAAATTCTTTATTAGAATATACACTAAGATCTATATTAAGACCTTTGTTACTTTCAAGATATTCTTTTTCATCAGCTGTTAACACATTAGCTAACATTTTATTTTTCATCAATGGAACACATAATTTCTTAGTTGAATTATTAAGCATTCCTCCAGCAATAGCGTGATCTTTAGTTACCCAAGAACCATTAGCCATTCCTCTTTTTCTATTTATAAATTTTACCTTTACCGATCTATTAGGTAAAGTAAATTCTTTACTTTTTGTTTCTTCCATTTTTATTTTATTCTTCTTCAGTTAGTAATTTTAATATAGAGGGATATCCCTACCCCTCTAATATTAATATAATTTTTTCTTATTATAGTACATTTGGTAGTAATGAAGCAGTTCTAGATGGATCTTTCACCATTGAACCTATAGTACACATCGCTGTGATAGTTGCACTATCTTCCATTCTTTCCATACGACCTCCTCTACGACCAGTAAATGGATCTCTAATACCAGCTTGGTAACCACGAAGTTCCTCTTCGCCTTTAACCATAACTTTTTGGATATTAGGTTCACTCATTGAACCGATATCAAAGATATCATATCTGTAAGATTCTACTACACCACCTTTAGGGTGAAGTTGTTTGTTTCTTACTTTATCATCATAAAAAGGATCTGCTTCTACAACTACGTGTACACCATTAGGTGCAATCCACTCTGTAAATTGGAATCCTGCTTTAAATGAATTAGGATGATACTTTGATGAAGTCTTCATCACAGTAGCTGGGTTATTATTACTCAATGAAATCCACCCAAGAGCTTCTCTTGTAGCAGCTTCATGGAATTGAATAAGTCCACGCTCTCCTGTTTTAACCATAAACTTACGTTCTCCACTAGAATAGTTTAGATCGAGTTTACCTTCAGAAATTTCAGTAAGCATATCTGTAAGAAGTCTCAAAGAGAATTCATTATAGAATACTGTATTAGAAACTTCCATTTGCTCACGAATACCTGAGCCAGCTTTAATACTAATGTTAGATTTACCTGTATTTAGGTATCTACCATTTTGATCTCTGTTAGTTTTTCCAAAGAAACAAGTACGTGACTTAATTTTAGCAATTGCTTGCTCAAACTGCCAGTATACTTCTTGCATCCAAGTAGTAGACTCATGTAGACCTCCTGTTTTAGGATCTCTAGTTACAATGTTAGAGAAAAAGGTTGGTTGACCTTTCAATTTAACATCAATCATTTTACCAGATACTTTATGTTCCATACGTATATACGAGAAAGAGTTTCTCATAGTATAAGGCGTATTGAACTGTATTCCAGCACCTTTGATTGAAAGTTCGTCTTCTACTGGTGCTCCTTCAATAGAGAATCGTTTTTGTGGTAAGAATTCATCACCAGGAATACCTAGTAAAGTTTCTTCACCTCCAAACACCTCACAGGTATACACATAATTTGTTCCATCTTCTTTAGGGTCATCAAGAATTCTAATACGATACGTATCAGGTCTTTCTCCTACGATTTCATGAACATCTGTAAAATACCTTTCTGGAAATACCAATTCAAATGGTGCTCTTCCAGCACCTACGTTAGTTGTGTTTTCATCCACAACAGCACCTTGCCATCTAGCTTCCACTAGAGGTATGTTCCTTTCAGAACTACCAGCTAGTCTCCAGATGAAATCATCATCTGTTTCAAGATACTTTACAGGCATGCTGTTTAAGAATGAATCTAAGTTTTTCATGCCAGACTCTTGTAGCAATTGAGTAGTGATCTTAGATGCCATCTGAGGAGCCTGTTGCCAAATGGCACCAAGGTGATTCCTAGTGGTTAGACCAGTAAACGACTTTGCTTGAGTCATTACAAATTTTCCTACACTCATAATTTTTAATTGTTTTTAATTTTTTTCTTTTTTGTTAGTCAACAACAATATCATGCCCAACTATATCAATTGAATAGCTTTCTGGGTCTTGCAAATATGCTGGTGAACCTGGATCTTTAATTCTTGTGTTTGATTTAAACGCTCTTTCTAAATCTTTTACTACTTTACTATTTGTAGTTTTTGTAAGAGCATCAAAATTTTCAAACCCATTAGTTATAGTATATAAATAATAGAGTTTAAAATCAAAATCTTCTTGATTTTCTCTCCTTGATTTCATTAATGAATTTTCAGGAGTATTAGTTTCTGGATTTTTAGAAACTATATCAAACATATTTTTTTCCACCTTATTTCTTACATTATCTGTAATTTTAAAGTCTTTTATAACTTCAGGTGTTTTTTTAATCTTATCTTTAATTTTAGCTATCCTAGCTTCTTCTGCGTCTTTAGCTTTAGTATTTTGTTCTGCAAGTTTAGCTTCTTCAGCTTCTATTCTAGTTTTTGCAGCTTCTTTAATACTTGTCATAGCTTCTAGAGAATCTGTAACATCTTCTTCTAGTTCTATACTTCTTTGTAAAAGTTTTCTAGCTTTTTCATCTGAGTAACCTCTATTCACATAATCTTGATAAATTACTCTTTGTCTTAGATTTTCATCTTCTTTAAGATTATCTTCTGTAATAGTATCTAGTTGTGCAATTTCACTGTTATTTTTTTCAATTACAGCTTGAGGTATACCTTTTTCTAGTTTAGATAAATATTCTTTTTGAACATCATTGAATTTACTATCTTGAGTTTTTTCAATCTCTTGTTTAAATAAATTAACAAAAGCATCTTCATCTTCTACTTTAATGTCAGAATCCACAGAGAGCAAACCTTTTTCTACAAGTAATGCAGTTATGGAATTAAATAAATTTGGATCTGAAGAAGAATTCTCTACATCATTATCTTGTGTAGATTCATCCTCTGCTTCATCCTGACTATCTTCATTCCCAACTACGCTCTCTGGATCTAGTTGATCCTCGTCGGTTATTGTATCATTTTCTTCTGATGTTTCAATATCAGTATTATTTTCATCTTGTTCATCCTCTATTTCAAGGAAAGGATTTATTTCATCTGCTCCAATATCAACTATTGGCGCATCATTAAACAGATCCATGTTTAAGTTATCTTCCATTTTTTTCTTCTTCTATTATATTAAACTTCCAAATTTATACAAATATACTACAATTAAATACTAAATACAACCTTAATATAAATTATCTTTAGTTTTCACAGTATGATTTAATAGCTATTAAGAAGTTGTCTTTGACTGTTTAGCAATCTTTTTCTCTTCTAATTTAACTTTATCGTTATGCATAGAAAGTTGTTGATTTAACCCTTTCATTTTTACCATTAAATCATTTTTAACTTTAGTAACATCTAAATTAAATTTCTGAGATTCTAATATACCATCTTCATTTCCATCTTCTTTATTATTATCCATAGAACTAATTATGGCTTTTTGTAAATCAGTATTAGCTTTAGTATCTATTTCGTACTTTTTAAGATCTCTATTTTTCTGTTCAGTTTCTTGTTGAGCTTTTAATTGAGCTTCAGCTATTTTATTTTGCTGTTCTGCTTGAGATTGTTGTTGTTCTTGTAAATTTTCTTCAGCTTCTTCAATCTTACGTCTCATATCAGATAAACTAGGTGATAAATATACATCCATAACAGTAGAGAAACTACCGCCATTTTGCATAAATGCTTGAGCAAGTTGTTTCATAGTATCTTTAAGTTCTCTACTTCTAGTTGAAGAAGTGATTGCAATACCATAATCCATTTCAGAGATTTCATCTCCATCAATATTTAAGATACCAATAGATTGATCATCTAATATATATTGTATCTTTTTATTTTGACCTTTAAATGCAACTTTAGCAGTATCAACAAAACATTGTAATACTCTACGTTTTACATCTTCATGCTTCATAAACCACCATTCTGTAATATGAGATGATTGATTTACTGAACGTTCTACACCACCTACAGTTTCTCTATTAGATACTTGACCTTCTCTTTGTCTAGAAATACCTGCAATTTCACCCATCTCAAGTTTAATATACTCAAGTAGATTAATATGTTGTTGCATATATCCTCCAGTTTCAAGATCTAGATAACCTTTAGATTGACCCATATTACCAGCAAGTTTACCAGTAGCAGCTCCTTTATTACCTTCTTTAAAACTATCTTTAACAGCAATACCATTAACTACAGCAAAGTGTAACCATTTATCTACTTCCCAGTTATCTGGTATAGTAGCTAAATCCATCTCTAGTATTTTACCATAATTCTTTTGTACTGATTTATTAAGTCTATCCCAAAGTATATCATATAAATATTGATAGTTTTTCATTCTATCTATAAGTGATACAGCTTTACCTTGTGATGTATTATATACTGAACCTACAATACCAAAATGACAATAAGAAGGATTATTAATTTTGTTGTACTGAACTTTTCTAGGACGCATATTAATATAAATATCTTTACCTATCTTAGTTCCTTCCCAAGCTTCATTAATCCAGTATGTCTTTGTTTCTTCACCTAAATCTTCATTAGGTATATATTCTTCAGATACAAATTTATGTTGAGCATCACCATTTTCATCATAATACTTTAGTTTTAAAATTTTCTTTTGTGATTTCCAATAAACTCTTAATACTCTTATATTACCTTCATTATCTGTATAGTTACTACTAAAGTGGTGACCATTAATTTCAGCTATTGAAACATGACCATCTATAACAGCACTTGCTGGATCATCTCTTAAAAATAAATGATTGTTTTCATTATCTGTATAAGAGTTACTAGTTCCAGTTCTTTTATAAGCATAATCTGTTATTTCATCAATATCAGTAGGTTTAAGCTCATCATAGAATGTATCTATAATTTTACCTGGACTCCAGTGATCTTCTATAATAAGTAAATCAGAATCTTCTAAATTGTTACTATTCCCACTACGAACTGAAAATACTTTGAGAGGATTAAGCTTATGTAACACTGGATCATTATGTTCAATGTCACATTGATATATTTCTTCACCATAAATTAACGCTTCTTTAAAACCTTCATTAAACTTAACATCAAATTGTTGTTCATGAGAATAATGTCTTAATATTCTATTAATAGTAAGTTCTCTTGTATCTTGCCAAGTTTTAAGGTCTTTATCTAATTCTTTTAATTTAGCTTCTATTTGCTGTTCATCACCACCTGTAGACTTAATTAATTGAGCTAAACTTTGTTTTATAAATTCTTTCTTATCTTTTTCTTTTTGTGATATGGCATCAGGATTAGTTACTACAGCAGTATATTCTAATTTACGATTAATCTCTTCACCTACTAATAGATCTATTTTAGGAACCATTATAGGGTGATGAGGTATATTATCTGGTACATAAGATGCATCAATACCAAAAGGATTCAATACCTTTTGAATATCATTTCTATCTACATAACCATTATATAAATTTAAGTTTGATAGTTTATTCTTTAAACTATTTCTAACTTTATCATTATGATAAAAAGAATATTTGTCAGCGTGATTAACAACATCTTTTCTCCACTTTTTATTCTTTCGTGAGTAAGCTAGTCTTTGTCTAGGTAAACTTACTGAAAAATTATTAGCCATATTTATTTATTATTTTAAACACAAAGATACAATATTCTAAACCAAAAGTAAAGATTATTGTATCAAAATGTACATTTAGGGGTTATGATTTAATAGCTATCTAATTAAATTGTATTTTATTATTTCTTTTATTTATTCTATAATCTGTTAATTCATGCAAACCTTTAGTTCCTGACCAATTTTTTTCAAAGAAAGGATCTTTACTTGCATCTTTTTTAGGTCTACCATCATTTTCTTTACCTGAATTAATAACTCTATAATTATCCTCTACAATAATTAAAAGCATTCCTAAGGCTGATATTCTATCAAAGTTATAGTTAGGGTCTGGATTATAAGATATAAGTTCTTTAAGTACTCCTACACTTCGTATAGTTTGTACATTAGTAACACCTTCTTCTTTTCCAGCTGCTTGTTCATCTAACCACATTTCAATTAATTGAATAGCATATTTATTTACTCCTACAGTAGCAGGAGTACCAAATCTAGTGTTTCCAGTTCTTCTAATAGATATATTAGCTTCATCTCTAAGAGACTCTGGTGTTTCAGCTAGTATATTAAGAGACTTCATTTTTTCATAATGCCAGAATAAACCTTTTTTATTATTTTCATAGTTATTAACACCATTGTAAAATAATGTAAGTTTTCTAGTTATCTCATAAAATTCTCTAGTTCCTCTTCTACCTGTATATTCTGCAACTATTCTTTTAGTCCAAGCATCCATTACTAATATAGATCCTAATGAATTAGTAGTACTATCATCATCATCATATGTATCTGTACCTAGATAATATCTATTTGGGAATATTATATTCTCTGAGTTACGTTTAGGCATCTCAAATATTTCAACACAACCAGGTTTATTTTTATTATCTAATACAGGATAATCATGAACTACTTGATTACTTTCAACAGGTTTAAATTTAACTTCACCTTTAGTAGTTAATGTTAATTCACCATACCAATGTTTATCAGCATAATCCTTTTTGTTAGATTGTACTTCAACTAACTGTTGTTTAAGATCAGCAATAGGGAATCTATTACCTAATTTATTAATAAACATCTCACTTGGTTTAAGTGGATAGTTCATCATTTCAAGATCTATTGCAGATGATGATTTAGATTTTTTCTTTTCAGCTCTACGCTTCTCATATACTTCAATTGCATCTGCTAAATTAGTATTACCATTCTTATCTTTATAGTTACCGTCCATATAATAAGCTGGAACAAACCAACCTATCTTACCATTACCTTCCCATATATCATTAAATTCTAACATTGAGAATCCTTTTGGGTCTCTAAATATAAGTTCAGATTCTATAATCTTTTCTACGTTACCACCTGTTCCAATATAAATAGATGTACCAAATTTTACTACACCATCTGTCATCTGGGCAGCTTCATTAGATCCATGTACTGTAAGTATATTAGGTGCAAGTCCTACCTCCTCTACAATAATTAAACCTGGTCTTGTACCTGCTGCTGCTTCAGGATTTTCTACAGTAAATGTAGCGTGATATATTTTAGATTTAGAACCTAACTTTTTCCATTTACCTGCAATTTTCTTTTCATACTCATGTCTAAATGGATTCTTAAAATTATTAGGAGATAATGTACCAGAATGTTCTTTATATAATGGATGTACAGAATCTTTAGAATATTTTCCTGGTAATTCTTCTACCATATCAGATACTTTACCAAGTATTTCAGAAGACTTAGATGCAATTGCTGCACCTACTAATATTTCTGCTACAGCAGGGTTTACAATAGATTGTTCTGTATAATATTTAGCTCCATCAAATAACCATTCATGCGCAATAGTATTTGCTGTTAAGAATGATTTACCTCCACCACGAGCTCCAAGTAACATAAAATTAGATGCTTCATTTTCATATACTGGAAGTCCCATTGGTTTATCAAAAGTTCTTCTTATATACTCTCTAGCATCTACATACTCTTTTCTACTACCATCTTCTTTAAAGAAATTAAAATGTTTAATATCAATACGTTCACCATTTTGATCTAAACACATGTGTTCTAATTCTTCATCAGTATAATCATCTAAAAGAAATCTATTACATGAATATTCTTGATCTTCTGTAAAACCACTAAAACCTCTAGCTTCTATTTCTACATAGTAGTATGCCCATTCAAAATCTCTTAGATAAGGTCTAATTTTAATCTTAGGTGCAGTCTTAGGTAAATAGTCAGGTCTATGTTTAATAGTACCATAGTTAACATAAAAATAAAGTTTACCAGGCATATATCTATACTCTACTGGTCTATCTTCATTAAGATGTTCTATTTGTAAAGGAGAGCAGCTTATATTATCATCTACACCCCAATAACCTTCAATACATCTTTTCTTCTCTTGCTTCCAATATTTAAGAAACTTAATAGAAGAAGGATGGTATTTAGGTATATCTTTAACTAAGAAATTATTTCTATTCTTAATTATAGGTATAGTTTTATCTCTAATTATTTGCATTTTTTATTATCTTTATTTTTACAAGATATTCTTCTTTTACAACTTCTGTAACTAAAACCACATTTACATCTATAAATTAAAGGTTTAGAGTATCCCTTGCTCTGTTGCTGATTCTTGCATTCCTCCTTTTGTTTCTCCATCTGTTGCTTTTTCTTTTTCTAACTTCTCCCTTACTAATTCTAACTGCTCATAAAGTTTAGCAGTATCTACTACCATTTTATCTAACTGAGCAGCTGTACCTTTAACTGTTCTCATTCTACCATCTATTTCTTCTATAGCATCTAATGAATAAGGTGTATTTTTAATAAACTCTTTTCTTTCATGCATCTTTTCTTGAAGTTCATAGAAATCTTTCTCAGCTAATGTAAGTACTCTTTCATAATATTCGTTACTAATATCTTGGTAGTCTTCCCACTTAAACTTTTTATCACTTAAATAATCTTCAGTTATAAGTAATTTCTTATCAAATTCATTTAGGTTTTTCCAAGGGTTATCTTGATGAGGATCTAATAAAAAGGCAATAGCCCACATTATCTGTGAGCTTTTCTTTTTACCTTTTGACTTATCAAGATCATGAAAATGTTTAAATTTACTTATGCTTAAAAAAGCTGGGTTAGTACTCCAGAAACTTTCATCTGTATTAAATGTTCTTGTTATACTTGTCATTATGCTTTAATATCTGGTTGTTCAGTTTCATCTATAGCTCCTGCAATAACTGAATCATCTAGTAAAGCAAAAGTAAAATCGTTTAATTGAAAAGGATGAATATCTATTTTTTCAATAAAAGCATGAGTATTTACAGGGTTAGGAACTCTTTTAACTAATTTAGTTAAATCTAAATATACTTTTTGACCTGCTTGATATTCTGAGTTTTTACCATTAGCAATTACAAATTGCCAATCATCTATAGTCATTTCACTATTAGATACTAGTTCAATATCATTTTCTGTTTGTACTTCATTAATAGTTATTAATACTTTTCTAGAAGATGGTACAAAGTTACATTTACTAATTACTTCTTCTAACATATCAGCACTTACATAATTTTCTTTCATTATTTAATTTTTTTATTTGTTTTCTTAATATTTTTATATATTCCTTTATTAAAATAAAATCTACCTAATTTTTTATGATAGAAATTTACTTTCTCATCTTTTTCAAAATCTAAATCTTTAATTATCATTCTCATAAACATAAAAGGACATTCTACAATTTGTCTTGCAATTAAATCTCTTTTATTATATTTTAAAGCTATTTTATGTAATATGTCTTTTTGTTTTTTAGTCATCTTTAATGTTAAATCTAAAGTTTATTTGAAATTCTTTACTATTTATATTTAAATCAGGTATAAATTTTTTATCTACTGTGTTATTTTTTATTACACCTCTTTTTCTTAAATCTGTAAATTTATTTTCTAATGTATGATTTTTAATATTAAGTTCATTTAGAATTTTAACTTTAGTGTCATATTCAAATATCATTTTCCATATAATTTCATCATCAGTTATTTTTTCTTTATATTCAAAGTAATAATATAACACTAGAGCTAATATTCTCATAGGTTGCTCTGGTAAATTATGAAAAGGTTTTATAAATTTTAACCAGTAGTACATCAAATCTTTAAAGTTTGTGTTTATAACTACTTCTTTTTTATTCTTCATTTCTAATTGCGTTTAATACACTTTCTACAGCAGCGTGTCTATGATTAGTAGATAATGTAGTAATACTTACATAAGGATTACCTATAAGCTTTGTAATAGTATATATTGAACTATCTTCTTTCTTTTTAAGATCTATTTGAACATTAGATCCTGTAAATATAAGTTTAGATGTTTTACCAAGTCTACCTATAATCATTTCTAATTGATGTGCTGTACAGTTTTGAAACTCATCTACTATAACGATAGCATGATCATAACTTACACCTCTAGTAAAAGCAATTGGTAATATTCTGATATCATCATTTTCTAAATGTTTCTCAATCTTAGTCTTTTTTACTTGACTATTAGCATATACGTTTCTTATATTTTCATATATAGGTTGCATATATGGATCAAGTTTCTCTTTAAGATTTCCAGGAAGATGTCCAAAATCTTCTGTAGCTACAGCTGGTCTTGTAATAATAATTTGTTTATAATTAGTATCTTTTCTAAAAAATAAATCTAATGCTATATTTACTCCTAGCATAGTTTTACCAGTTCCTTCTTTTCCTAAAAGAAAGTTAATTGGTTTAGAAAGTATTAATGCTTTAGCTAACTTCTGTTCTTCATTAAGTTTAATACCAAAATTTATTGGGTTTTTGCTCATCTATATCCTATATTTTTTATTATGTATTTGTTTTCCACTTCTTTACTTAATTTTTTATAATTTCCTATTACTACATGTGAATCTCCACTGTAAGTTTTAAGTACTGACATTGTTTTATAAAGCTTACCTTCTTTTGTTATATTAGGTGCTACATATTCAATATCTGATTTTTTAAGTATTGTAGGTACATATAATCTAGTTACTTCATCTGTATCAGGATCTAATAATGCATCTACTATTTTTATAATAGTTAAATCCATATATCTCCATACTGTCTAATCCAATAATTAATATTAGGTAATGTTTCTAATTTATTTAAAGAGTCACACTTACCACACCAAATCTTAGAACTGTCTTCATCGTCTTCATAAAGAAATAAACTCTTACAATTTGCACAGCATTCTATTTCTTCTAAATCTTGTTCTTTCATTTTATTAATTGTTATTTCAAATTGTGATACTGAATAAGTATCATATATGGGAAATGGAGCATACTTGTTTACTTGCCTGTAGAATTTACACAGTTGTGTTAAATGTTCTAATTTCTGTTTTGTTAGACTGCTCATTTGTTATACTTAGTTTTAAGTTCCAGTAACCATAAGATGATTTTTCTAGTTGTAATTTATAATTTGAGTTTTTATTATTAAGTTTTGTATCTAGTATATCTAGTTTTTCTATTGCTTTTAAGTAATCTTTAAATCTATAATTAAATACGTTAGTCATTTATGTTGTTTTGTTTTTTAAATTCAATCCATTTTTCTTCACTCATTATATCAGGAAATCTATCTGGATTGCAAGATTCATTAACATATACTTTCTTTTCTGTAGGACAACCACATTCTATACATTTACCTTGAGGTACACAATCATCTTTACATTGAGATAATCTATATATATGTTGTTCTTTAATATAATCTGGTAATCCTACTAATTGATCATAATGATATTTAGCATTACCTTCAATAAAACTAGATATGTTTTTTATATTTAATATTTCTTTAATTTTCATTTTCTTCTTCTTGCTCTATAAATATAAAATAATTACCTATTTTTTTATATCTACCTATATTAGGTTTTTCTATTTTAGATAATTCTATAAATCTTAAACCATCTTTGTAATTATCTGGTTTATCCATTATGATTTATCATTAATTCTAATTCATATTTATCTACAAATATATCATTATTATATTTACGAATTATTTCTTTAAAATTATCTTGAGTTAGTTTATCACCACCTTTATTGATAGCATCTGCTAGTTGTACAAGATATTTTAATCTAGCTTTCATTTGAAAGTAACTATCTTGTTTTCTTCCAGACATTGCTTGAACACCTTTTGTTCTTTTAGAGTTATTAAATAATCTCTTAGGTATTGGTCTACCCATATGATCTACTTTACCTCTACGTTGTTTTCTTGCTATTCCCATTATAAAAATTCTGGTCTTATATTTCTAAAAATATTTCTATAAAATTTTTCTCTAAATCTTATACTTAAATTTATTACATCTTCTTCTGTAACTACACTTTCATCTATTAATGTTACAAATTCTTTAACTATTTTTAAACTTCCAACAGTTAATACTATTCCTAAGTCATAATTTTTTGTACTATTATAAGTACTTATAAACTCTAAATTAACTTGTGTATGAAAGTATTCATCATTTTTTAATTTATTAATATAATCTATTAATGGTTTAAGTTCTTTATTTAATATTTTATCAATGTTCATTTACTATTACTGTTTCTGTTGTTAATATTGTTGATGCTACACTTACTGCATTCTTTAAAGCTGATTTAGTTACTTTAACAGGATCTATAATATTTTCTAGTTCTTTTAAATTTATATATTTATCTTTATTTATTAATTCAAAAGGTTTAGCTATTGCATTATAAAGAATACTATCCTTATCATCTTTTAAATCATATAAAGTAGACCCTCCTCCAGGTATAATTCCTTCTTCTAAGGCCGCTTTAACTGCATTATTTGCATCTTCTATTCTATCATACTTCTCTCTAAATTCTAACTCTGAATCAGCTCCTATATAAATAACTCCAACTCCTGTTTTAAACTTAGATATTCTTTCTTTAATTTTTTGTTTATTATATGTTGAATTATTTTTAGTAAGATGTTCTAGATTAGAAATATAAGAATTTAATTCTTTTTCATCAAAATTACCATCTTGTATAATTGTAGTATCTTCTGTTACAATTATTTTATCTGATTGACCTAATTGATTTAAATTAAATGTAGATAAAGTACTTTCAGTGATAATTTCACCTTTAGTATAAACTGCTATATCATTAAGATATTGTTTTCTAGATTCTGAGAATCCTGGTGTTTTAATAATTACATTTTTTAAATTTCCAGATTGTAAGTTTCTAAAACAAGTATGTAAAACATCTTGATTAACTTCTTCTGCTATAATTATTAAAGGTCTTTTAATTCTTGCTACATTATCTAATACTGGTAGTAATTGTTTTGAAGAATTTAATTTACCATCAAATATAAAATATAATGGTTTATCATATTTAACTTGATTAGCTTCACTATTTATAAAGAAAGAATCTATATATGATGAATTAAAACTATATCCTTCTATAAACGATGTATATGTTTTATTTGTTATAGATGGTTCTAATATAATTTCAGAACCTTTACTTTTCTTATATAAGTTAGATATTAATTTAGAAGACTCTATATCTCCATTAGTTGAAACATTAGCTACTTTAATTATATCTGATTTTTTACATTTAATAGATTTCTTTTCTAGTTTATGTAATATTTCTACAAGATCTAATTGTAAATCTCTTTGTATTTCAAATCCTGATCTATTTTTCAATTCTTCAAATCCTAAATCTAATATTGCTTTAGCTAATACTGTAGCTGTAGTAGTTCCATCTCCTGCTTCTTTATTAGTAAGTAAACTAGCTTCTTTAAGCATTTGAGCAGCTATGTTTTCTACAGGATCTAGTAAATTAATACTTTTAGCTACTGTTACTCCATCTTTAGTAATAGTGTGACTACCATCATTATTTTCTATAATAACAGTCTTACCATTAGGTCCTAAAGTCGAAGATACAGCCTTAGCTAGTTTATCAAAACCTTCTTTAAGTTTAACTTTAGCTGTATCTTCAAAATATAGTTTTTTATTCATTTATTTCTTCTATTTGTAAAAGTATTACATTATTTTCATCTTCATATCTATAATCCATATTTGCATATATGTTTTGTAGTTCTTGATCAGAAAGTAATCCTTCACCTATTTCATATTCAAGTTCTTCTCTTATTAATTCTTCAAAGTACTCATAAGCTTCATCTTCATTTATAATTTCTTTTTCAATATTAATAAATATACCTGAACCTTCTTTATATTTTATTACTTTGTACATTGTGATTCTTTGTTCCACTGGTCATCCCAGTATATATAATTATTATTCTGTTGGTTGTTCATCCTCTTGTGGTTCTGGATCTTTAATACCTAGATGTTCTTTAAGTTCTATAATACAATTTGCAATTGTATGTGAATCAGCTAGTGAATAAGTTCCTTTTCTATTAGCAGCATCTATAGCTGCAACAATAATTCTAAATTGATTTTCCATTTATTACTTTAAATATTTTAGTGTAAGTTTCTTTTCTTTTTATATATAGTGTATCTTTCTTATTTATTAAATAAAATGCATTATAATAGTTTGGATTTACATTATATAAACTATCTACAGTTTTTAATACTTCTCCTAAAGTTACTTTAGTTACTTTTTTATAATCTTTATTATGAATTGAAACACTATCTTGTACTTGACTAAATAATGTAAAATTAATTAAAAGTAATCCAAATAATAGTTTTTTCATTATTTCTTTGTTTTAGTTAATTTCATAGCTTCTTTAGCTTGTGAATTTTCTTTTCTTAGTTTACTATTAGCTGTAGATAATCTATTTGATTTAATAATCAATACTTCATTTGCAATACTAAGTTTTTCATTCTCTTTAACTACTTCTTGTTTAATATACCATTGGTATAATCCAGTAACTGCTACTGATATTGTAGATAAGCTTCCTATGAATGTCATAAAGTCTAATTTACCTCCAATAAGTAATCCAAGACCAGCTAACCATAAAAGTAAAGTAATTCCTACAAAAATACCTTTAGTACTTTTAAATAAATCTTTAAATTTTTCTTTCATTAAATTCTTTTTAATAATTGTTTATATTTTAATACATTAATCCTATACTTAACTATTTCTTTAATAGGATTATTTTTCTTTAAAAATTTTTTATTTATCATATTATTAATTATTTATGATACAAAGGTACAAACAATATTTGGATTATACAAGTTTTTTAACATTTATTTTGAAAATAACTTATAAATTAAGTAAAAAGGAGTTGATAACCATAATAAAAATACTCTTATATAAGGTTCTATAACACCTTTACCTAATCTTTCCATATTCTTACCATAATTAAAATCATATTTTAATTTCTTTTTTAACCATTTAAAACCTTTGTATTGTTTAAGTAAATGTATATAATCATAATCATGTCTAAGAGCTGCTAAATCTACACCTACTAAATCTATTAGATCTTTAACTATAGTAGCACCATCATAACCATCTGAATGTATTATAAAGTAATCAAAGGCTTCTAAATAATATTCTGAGTAAGGACCTTTTAGTTTTAGATATATCTCTAATTTCTTTCTATCTTTCATTATAGAATCATAAGGTCTATTAAAAAATTTAGGATCACTGAATATAAATTTGTTATTATTTAATAAGTTTTCTTCTATTATCATATTTGTTATATTTTATTATTAAGCATAAAAAAAGCCCATACGTTTAAGTATAAGCTATTACTTCAATTGTTTTCATCATTTAGTTGAGGATTAGATATAACTTTCCCCTTGAAGTTGAAAATTAGTTACCTAATTTCGATTTTAACCTTAGATTTCTTTAGTACCGTCTTTAGCCTATTTGGGGACTCACCTTTATTTTGTCTTATTCCCAACTACTACTTTATACTAAGGTAATTTTCCAATCTATTGGGGACAACCTCTCTATTATATATAGATACTAACCCAACTTCTGATCCTATAACTACTTTCGCCCTCTAGGATGATATTCAGTGTGACTGAATGATTGTTTTACAAAGATACAACATTATATAAGTAAATGCAAGTATTTAATGTTAAATCTTTGTTAAAGTTTTATTTTCTACCTTTTATTTTCCATTCATAAATTTCTTCTTCAGCATTTTTTCTTTCATTTTCTGGCAAAGTATCTAAATATTTATTAATATCTATCTTAGTTTGTTCTGAGTATAATCTAAACATATCATCTAAGTTACTCCATATAATATTATATAATATTTGATAATCTTTAATCTTTTCTATATCACTTTTTTTCATAATACAAAGATACAACTATTATTTATAACTACCAAATATTTTATGTTAAATTTTTTGAAATATTTTTTAAAATTATTTAAGAGTTTCTGTTTTATGACCAACCCACAATCAACCCCCACTCTTTTTAAAAATTGGGGATAACCCCTATGGTCATTGAGAGAATGAGTCTTTCAAGCCATACATAATAACTTAATACATAATACTATGGAAACTGTTAAACTTAATGCAAGACAAGTAACTAATGAAGAAACTAGTGCTATTGAACTACAAGGTTCAGCTGTACTACAAAGCATTGGTAACAATGTACTAGAGAACTCTAATGGTACAAAGTACAAGATTGGTAATATTGCTTATGACCATAATGGTACTACTGAAGTGAAGTCAGCTCAAATCTTTGAGAAGACCTATGCTGGTAACCCAGAGAAAGGTACTGCACCAGTTGCTAAAGGTGATATTGTTGCAATCAACATTAGTGCTGATGAGACTAACACTTACTTTAGAGTGATTGGTACTGGTAGTGCTGGTCTTGAGAGTAAAGACCTATTTGCATCTCTTATGGGGACTGCAAAGCCTATGGTAGTTGCTAATCAAGAAGAAGAGGCTGATGTACCAGCTTAATCAGGTGCATACCTGAACAACTAGGAGTCCTTAGGGGCTCTTAGTTTTTCTTTATTAAGATACCTTACTTACTTAACAAGCTTAGGAAACTTAATTACTTAAAATAGCACACCCTCTCTATATTAATAACTAACTAGCTACACAGCTAGATTGTTTTCATCGACAAATATAAATTTAGTTAGAGATTAGATTGGGTGTGTTTATTTTTTATTAGACTTTAATAACTTAATACTTTTAATATGGAAACTTTTATTTACATACTAAATATACTTTTATTAGCATTATTAGGATTTAGTGGTCTTTTTATGATAGCACTTATAATTAGAGATATATTTAACTTATAAACATTATGAACTTATACTCTTTAGTGGTGATATTAATAGTAGTTTTGATTGCTTTTAGAAGTGATTAAAGTGCTGTTAAGTGTTGTTATCAGTGGGATTGTGAGTGTTTATGGTAGCTTAGGTAGCATTACAACACCAATAACCACACTTTTAAGACTATACTTATCAACATAGTCATTATTATTAACATAGCTAACAAATACGTATTTTATGAAAATATCAAAGAATGAAAAAACAATAATTAATAAATGTGATTGTTTAAATCCAAAACAAATAAAAGAAACCTTACCTATATTCTATGAAGAAAATAAAGAAGCTATTGATGATGAAAGAATATTAGTTTATTTAGATTATTTTGCTACTGAAGGAGGTATTGTATTAAATAATGAAACATCAGAGGCATATAGTGTTGATTTAAGAGCTTAACTAGTTGATTATCAATGATATACCACAATACCTTAACTTTATCAACTTATAAAACCAACCTAACAATAATAATAAATAGCTAACTTATTAATAATAACGTTGAAGAACTGACTAATCCTTGTAATATAAGTATGTTATTAATTACAAGGTGTTTAATGCAGCTTAACTAGTCACAAGCCTAGAGTAATAATGCAGAGTGAACAAATTATTAATTAAAACTTGACAGTTATGAATAAATGCCCTAATTGCTTTGAAAATCACAGTAATAGAAACTTTGAAAATTATTGTGATCCTTGTTATGATGAAATATATCTTAGCAGTGGAACAGACCCAAATACAGATGATGATGTAATGATAATCAAATCAACAAACTTAACTAATGCTAAAAAAGAAAATGGCATTACTGTAGGATAATAACAAAAAGATTGTCAAGTCTCCTACAGGTAACGCTGGGGAGTTTGACAACTTATTAATACTTAAAAACAACTAATTATGGAACTATTAATAATAGTAGCAGTTATATTCATAGCTTATATGTTTATGTCTGATGAATAACTAATAATCACTAAATAAAATATAGCTAATATGAAAACAAAAGGGACATATGTTAATCAGATGTTGACAAGAGAAGAGATGATTAATATAACTGAACAGTTAAATAAATTATTATGAGTAAAGGTAAAAGTGTAGCATTTATTTGTATAATATGTATAGTACTAGGTTTATTTAAACTTATACTATTATTTCATAATATACCAAATGATAGTGAAGATATTAAAGATTTACCTATATTAATTTTAGGTGTTACCTCTTATGTAATTTTAATAGCTGGTACAATAGCTTTAATACGTTACTCAATAATAAAGTTATTAATATGGATAAAATATAACTGGTAATATGATAAAACAAATTAAACAATTAGGTAAAGGTAAGAAAGTATTTATTATATTATTATTGTTAATAATAGCATTAGATACTTACTATATATTAAACAATGGTAATCCTTTTCAAGAAGAAACATTTTTTAGTATAATGGTAGGTTTATCAATAATTGGAATATTATTTATATTATTTGTATTAATTACAAAGTATATAATTCATAATTGGAACGATTAATTAAGTTTAGCTACTTCTTAAAAAGTAGCACCATAATGCAACCTAAGACAGTTACAAGTCTGTTTATAAAAATGCAGAGTATGGTAATAATCAAAACTTTATTGTGTTTTTTTGATTAATTAATAAATTGTTAAAAGCAACTATGTCGGTATAATACTTGGTGTATTATATTATGAGGATAAACAATTTAGTGTAATAAACATCCTTGACTTAATAATCAAGAGCTTGCAGTATGAAAAAACTGTCAATTGTTAAAAGTGTAGTTGCTTTTTTATTAACTAAATAACTATAAACTATGAAACCAATGAAAACAATTAAAGTTATAGGTTATGAAGAAGATAACAGAAAAACCTTTAAAGAATTCTTAGAAACTGATTATAAATCAATTAACATAATAGAAACAAATGAAGTATTCGCTCAAATATTTACAGAATAAAACTATTAATAAATTAAAATATATACTACGTAAGTATAGTTTTAATATTTCATTCATAGGTATATTAATATGTGGTGTTATAATGATGATGGATGTAATAATATCTTTATCATTATTACCATTAGTATTAATAGGAGGATTTATAGTTTGTTTAACTATAATATTAGATGTTATTCTAAATAAACCTTATTATAATATAAATTAGCTACAACATTGTATCACATCCATAGTAGTTAGTTACGTTCTTGATGTGTAATCAATCATTTTTTAATTTTCATAAAGAAAAATGGTTTGGTTTAAATTAGTTGGTTGATAAATCCCTTGTTAGAAATAGCAAGGGTTTTTGAATTAAAAAGATTAAACTCTCATCCAAAAGGTATAATAATGAGGTAATTATTGTGGGTGCAACCACATTATTGAAGTTATTAAACGTGTAGTACTGCACTTCAAGATTGAATCTTGTGAGAGTTTTTAAAATAAAGGTTAAATCTTGAAACCTTGTGATTAAAGAATAGTATAAACACTATTCACACTAAAGAAAGATAGAATATAAATTGTAATGAAGTACTTAGTTGTATAGAAAACTTAGGAGTAATAGCCAGAGTATATTTACATATTAAATCTATCAAGTGTACCAACTGTATGTGATATGTTGGAATAAATATACCTTAAATAAACCTAATATAACACTCGTATAGAGCTTTTGGGTGTGTAAAGATAACGGTTTGATTTTACACAAATACACTTAGGATTTCACAGCAAGGGATAACAGTCTTGGTCATACTAGACCAATGGGGAATTATCTGGTGACCATTTATAATAATAGCTAGTGAATGACATAGCTTAATACTTCCCAGTAAGTTGTAGTTATTATAGATGGTGCTAATAAATTAAATAAAGTTGGTCATTTGAGTCCATTAAAATGCAGAAGTGTATGCTTAATGCTTTATTTAATTAAGGTTGAAATTCCAAGAGATTAAGTTACATTAAAATTAATTCTTTAACGTAAAGTTATAGGTGTACGAATTGATACATATCAATAGAATTAATCTTAATCTCTAAAATCTACTACATAATACAAGCTTTAATGTAGCGTAGTAGTCCAATCAAATATTGATTGCTAATTGTATAAAAATTGAAAAGATAATGAGGAAAGGAAAAATATATAAAATCACTAATATAATTACAAAAAAGATTTATGTAGGTCAAACTATACAATCTTTAAAAGTTAGATTTAGAAGACATAAAAATGATGCTAAAAATGGTAAAAAAGGATTTTTATTTAATAGTATTAGAAAACATGGCATATCAAAATTTAAAATTAAATTAATAGAATTATGTGATGTTCAGTTATTAGATGATAGAGAATCTTTTTATATATCGAGATACAAATCTACTTCATCAAAAGGTTATAATCTATTACCAGGAGGTAGAAAAACTATGAGGGGAATAAACCACTTTAAAGCTGATAAAAAAGAATATAAATTCTATCATATTTCAGGTATTGTAGAAAAACTTATAATATCAGACTTTATATTAAAATATAAGCTTGATAAATCAGCAGTGCATAGAGTTTTAAAAAATAAACAAACTCATGTTAAAAATTGGTACTCTGACTTAAATAAAATGTTATTATATACTTTTAAACATAAAGAAGGTATTATTGAAGAAGGAGTAACCAAAAGAGATTTTAAAAATAAATATAAATTTCTTAATGGAAGTATTACTAATTTAATAATAGGTAATGCTAAAACACATAAAGGTTGGTCAGTAGAAATATATGATAAATCTAAAAGATTTAAAGAGTAATAGCTTATACTAATTGTATTAACTTAAAATTAAATATTATGAATAAATGCGCACCGTGTAAAACAGGATATGTTAACCATTGTACTTATCCTAATTGTTCTAGTGGAAATAATACATCACAAGATGATGTTGTGGGATTAAATGACGTAGATGAAGAAAAATGGGATGACTTTGACCCAGGATGGTAAATTAACTAACTTAAAACTAAAGAACAAATGTCACAGTTAAAAGAAAAACCAAAAGATGTTTGTAAAAATTGTAATTTTAAATGGGATGTATGTCCATATTATAAAATTGGAATATGTACTAAATTAAATATAAAAACTAAGAACTTATGTCACGTTTAATAGAAAAAGAAAGTAAATACTTCAAAGAATGTAATGTAGTAATGTTACCTACTGAAGATAGAGTAAATGGTAATATATGCATTAGCCCTAGTATTAAGGGAGGTACAGAATTAAGAATAATAAGTAATGATAAAGCACTTTTAATAAGTAAGGTGCAACCTCAACATCTTTACATAACATCAAATGATGAAATTAAAGAAGGTGATTGGTTTTATAGAATTTCCGATAATAGTATTATTAGAAACATAAGAAGAGGAACACATCATTTGGTAGATAAAAAAATAATTGCTACAACAGATAAATCTTTAACTACTGGTAATATGATAGATTGTTTATCTAGTAATCCTAAAAAAGAAACTTTACCTCAACCATCACATAACTTTATTAAAGCATTTTGTGAACAAAGTGGTATTGATAAAGTGTTAGTTGAATATGAATTAGATATTAAGTATGTAGATTATGCATTTCAAAGATATAAACTTAAAACAGATTTTCACAATACTATTACAATTAAACCTGTAAAAGATAGTTGGAGTAGAGAAGAAGTAATTAATTTATGTAGAATCATGTTCGATGAAAGATTTGGACCTACTTGGAATGGGTTTGATGATTGGATTAAAGAAAACTTATAAAAATTAAACTCTTTGATTGAAGATAAATGATAATATATCTGTAAATAATAGCGGACAAAGTATTAGTATTTATATTAATATAGGAAGAGGAGATACCCGTAATATTATTAAACTGTATCAGCAGTTGTGTTTATTCGAGATATAGCTAAATAGTACACATTATCGTGGCTAACTATCCTAACTGATATTTAGGCAAAGAGTTTTTAAGATACTAATTAAGCTAGTTTATGAACAGCTACACGAGCTAAAACAATTGCAGTGTAAAGTGGTGAGATACCATATATTAATTTTATTTTAATCTTTAAATCTTAACAAATGAAAAAGTTAATTTTTATGTTTGCTTTTGCAGTAATGACAATGTTCACTACAGTAAATGCACAAACTTTAGTAGTTGATACTGATCTATCAACAATTGAAGAACCAGTAACAGTAGACACTGTTATTGCAGATTTGGATGTCTTACAACAAGATCTTCAATTATTTTTTAATAATGGTATTAGGTCAAGTATAGACCAACTAGTAAATGATGTTGGAAAACAGCTAGAACCTTCTATACTTTATTTAAATAATACTATTACAGAGAATACTGTTAATGTAGTTAATAACACAGCTCAAAATAACTATTATAGTAGCAGTGGTAATAATTTACTTAACACTATTATTAATCAATCTAAACAACAATACTCATCAATTATGAGTAGGCAAGGCATAGATTAGATTACTATAAGAAACAATACAATAAATTTAATAAAAAGCTGTTAATATAAAGTTAACAGCTTTTTTTACTTAAACAACTTATGTCACATAAAACACAATCAGATATTGCTTTAAAAGTAATGTCACAACATAAACAACAAAATGAAAACAATAATAACAATAGTGATATTAATGTTCAGCATAGGGCTTATATCACAAGAACAACAAGAACGTAGAACAGTAATAAGTGTAGGATTAGATCCAGCAGTTTTAATTGATAATAATAGAGTAGGAGGAGGTAATTTAGATTTTACTGGTAGAATAGGAGTTGAAGATAATATCTTTAAAGCTCAAATATCGATAGAATATTTTAATGTTATTAATTATTTTGCTACTTCAGGTCAAGCTGGTGTAATATTACCTTTATATTATAAAGGATTATATGGTACATTAATGCCTGAATTAAATTTAATTAATAGATGGGGTATAAATGATGGACGTAAAACTGCTGATAATCATAGTAGTCAATTAGGTATTGGTATGAATGCTGGATTACAATATGAATTTAACTTTGGTGGTTTTATAGAATGGAATGCTAATTTAAAAAGTAGACCAGATTTAGATTATCATTATCAATCATTTGATGAAACTAGTCAAACTGTATTTAACACTACTTTTTCAATAGGATATAAATTTTAAAACCAACAAAGATGAAAACAATATTATTAGAAAATATTTATGAAGATTTAAATGAAGACTTACATTCAAGAGATGAAACTATTGATGTAGAAGAAGATGATGTATTTTTATACATTTAATAATAAAAAAGGGGGCGACTTGGGCTTGACCTTGTATTATACATTATAATATTCAGCCAGAGACAACTGTAAACATAGGTGAATTTTATAAATGGAAACATTAATAAGACGCAGGAAACTGCACAGATTGAAGCTAATATGAATGTTGTTCACAACATTCTAAACTCTGAACCAGTACTACAAGGTAGTTCTTGGTATGGAGATAAATTAGCAATGGTAGCATAATATCATAGGTGAAAAAAGGTTTGTAGTAACCGTTATGCATAAATATATCACAGAAACCTTGATGTTACAAGTAAGCTTCTAATACTGATAGCCCAGCCTTTTAAGCTGGAGATGTAACTAAACACACTAACTAGAAATAGTAAGGAGAACTGTATGATATATTTTTTATTACCTTTTGGTAATGTATTCTAAGATTTCTTATTTAGATTAAAATAAGTGGTGGAGTATCAATTAAGATTGATCCTACGTGCAGAAAAGCACATTAAAAAATTAAAAAGCTGTAAATAATATTATAATTTAAGTATGAGACACGCGGGTTCGAATCCCGCCGCCTCCACTAATTAAAACCAACTAATTATGAGTAAAAGAACAAGATTACAACGTAAAATATTTTTAGCTTCTTCTTGTAGAATTAAAAATCATAAAATAATGATTAATAATTTAAAACATATAAGAAGTTTAGAAAGAATTACTAAACAAAAGAGAGAATTAACTTTTGCTTAGTATATTAAACTATTAATGTAGGGTAACATTTTAACTTAAACTTGAGCAGGCTCACCTCGTACAGTGAAGGCGTTTAAGATAGTTTAGTAGTGCTAAAGACCATAGAGAGGCACACAAATATTATCCATTGGCGAAGTAGACAGTATTAGCATTAAAGATGTATTTACCTAATATTTTAGGCATGCTATTCCCTAGCATTTAGATTTATATCTAACCAATACATCTTTAATACTGTCTATATTAATAATTATTATTTAAAACAATAAAAATGAGTAATGATCAAAAAATATTATTAACAATTTATATAACATCAATTGTATTACTAGGTATTATATTTATAATTAATTTAATTAGATGGTATTTACATAAACAAAAAAGTAAAAGATTAAATACTAATAGAAAAAGAGATAATTTTATGAATTTTTTCTCTGATGATAATACTTTTATTACTACTCACGTGCCATCAGTATTATTTTTATTATGTTTAATAGGTTATTTAATTTATAAGTTTTATAACTTTATATACAATTTATTATGAAAAAATATAAATTAGTTAAAGAATATCCAGGAAGTCCTAAAATAGGTTTTGAAGCTATTGTAAAAAAGACTGTGAAAAATGGGCTAATGAACAAGTAATTGAAAAAGATTATGAGATATTAACATATAGAAATAATTCTATTTTAACAGAATTTAGAAGTTATAAAGATTATGTAAGTTTAGTAAATCATTCTAAACAATTTTGGCATATCCATTCAGTAAAAAGATTATCAGATGGTGTTGTTTTTACTATTGGTGATAAAATCAATAGATATGTTGAAATATCAGAATTAAGAATATCTCCAGTAGGTAATTATCAATTTAAATCTGAAACATTTTCTCATAATTTACATAAATGTTGGATTAGTTTATCAATTATTGATAAAACAGACCATAATTTACATCAAGAATGGGAACAACTTAGACCTGAGAACATGCATCCTTTTTCACCACAAGAAGCATTTGAAACTTTTAAAAGAGAATTTATTTACAAAAAATTATTACTAATCTGTTAAAAAATTAAAAAATGAGAAAATTTAAATTAATTAAGAATTTTTGTGATTCAGGATTACAAGAAGGAGATATTATTACATTTCCTGAAGGGTCTAATATTGCACAATACAAAAGAAGACATGATTCTTTATTTTTAGAATTTACATTGTCTGAAATTACAAAGTATACTGAGAACTGGGAAGAAATTACTGAGACAAAAACTATAAAGAGATTACCTGATTATTGGTTTGTTGTTCCAGAAACAGAAGAAAATCTTAAATTTATTACAGAATATTGTCCTAAATATAAGTTTTTTAGAATAAGTAATCCTAACAATGCATATTCTAATCTAAATAAAGTTCTTCAATATCATACTGATTATAAAACAGATGAGAGACTTCATTTATTTACAAGAATTAGTATGGATGACTTTAGGAAATTTGTTTTAGGTGTTGAAATATTATTATCAGATTTATCAAAAGTTAAAAAACCATTATTCACAACAGAAGATGGTGTTGATATATTTGAAGGTGATACTTATTGGTGGGTTACTAAATTAACTTATTGGTGTAATTTTACTAATAATGTTAAAATATCTTTTTATCACGATACTGAAAAATATTGGTATTTTTCAACAAAAGAAGCTGCTGAAGAGTATATTTTAATGAATAAACCTTGTTTATCTTTAAATGATGTATTTAAAGTTTATCCGAAATTAAAACGTAGTAGTAATAATATATGGACTAAACATGCTTTAGAACTTAAAGAATTAGTAAAATCAAAATTATAATAACTTAACACCACATCAGAATCTCTACAATCTCTCTTTCAGGTACATACCTGAGATGTGGTGTTATTTTAAAATATTATACTTATTATACAAAGATGGAATAATTTACCTTCATTTTAATAATACTGACCGTAAGTGATATGTCTACCTAGGAAATAGAAATTATATCTCGGAGGAAAACTATAAATTATAAACTTTAAAAGAGTAATAATGAAGATGTTAGTACAGAACATAATTGTTAATCACTTTTATGTAAAGTAGTATTAATAAGTATAAATGGTCTCATAGCTCAGTTGGTAGAGCAATCCGCTCATAACGGATAGGTCAGCAGTTCAAATCTGTTTGGGACCACTACCTAGTAAGGATTAAGCCCCGTTAAATACTAGGTCCACTTAAAAAAGGCTTGAAGGAGGTAAAAGTGGATAACCTCCGAATGGTTCTGTAGCTCAACTGGATAGAGCATCTCCCTTCTAAGGAGAAGGTTCTAGGTTCAAATCCTAGCAGAATCACTAAAATTAAATATTAATGGAAACAGAATTTAAACCTTATGATGAATGTTATATCATTCATAAAAATATGATAACTAAATGTAAAATTTCATCAATACATATTGATTGTATTTCTATAATAACATATAATCTTTTATGGGAAAGAGGTATAATTTCAAGCATTGAAGAAAATCATATTGGTAAAACAAAAGAAGAATTAAAAAATAAACTATTTAATTAATTATTAACAACTAAATTTAAAAAATGAAAACAAGATTTAAAATGATTGCTTTAGCAGTCACAATGTTAGGAGTAACAACAATTACTGCACAAGAAGTAGAAACTAATATACCTGCTGAAGAGCCTTTATTAGAAGATATAAGCACATTTGAGCAAACATTTGTACATTATACTAAGCAAATGATTGAAGGCACTAAAACAACTGTATCTCAAGCTGTAGACCTTATTGTGACAGAAGGATTAATAATTACTAAACAGTATATTATTTTCACTTCAATAAGTCATCTTATTCCTATTATTATAGGTTTATTGCTTATATTCTGGTTATCTAGAAAGTTTTATAGTAGTATAGGTAGATCTAAGATATCAGGAGCTGTATACAATGATGAACTTGAAGAGAATGATGAACATGCTTTTAAACGTCCAGCACCTTTAGTTAAAATACTAAATAGATATTATGTTAGTAAATACACAGGTATATCAACAATTGTAGTTTCTTTAGTACCATTATTATTAGGTTGTTTTTTAATAGCAATTAATATAATGGATTTTATTAAAGTAACTTTCTTTTCTAAATTATACTTAACTGAATTAGCACTTAAATATATACAATAATGTCAGGAACTTCTAGAAAATTAATGAGCATAAAAAATAAAGGATTAAAATCTGTTTATGCTCAAACAGGTGAATTATCAGAAGATGAAGTATTATTACTTAATGAACCTGATGAAACAGATAGTATATTTAGAACTTTAGGTATACCTTCTCAATCTAAATTTGTAAATGATTCATTAAAAGATATTACAGCAATTAAAGTTTATGAAAAATTATTTGATAATAAGGAAGCTTTTAAAGGTCACTTTATTAAGAAACTTTGTAATGAATACTTTTTAGGTATATATAAATTAGATAAACTTAAAGGTTATTTAAATAAAGATACTGTAAGAGAAATTGATTCTTTTGTAAAAAAATTTGATAAAGTTTTAAAAAGTAGTTCTTTTTATATTCTAGCTGGTAGAGAATGTTTTGAAAAAAAATATTATGGTAAAGAAGTTAAAACGTTTATAATATTTTATTTAGATGGAGCTGATAGTAGATATACAGAAAAAGTTAAGGAAAATACTACTTTAATTCAAATTACATCTTCTGGAAATGATTGGAATGAAAATAGAATTTGGTTAAAACAAATAGATAATAATAATTATAGTGGAGAATTACCCATGTTAAGTTTTAATTTAATTTGTGTAGCTTTACCATTATTTATATCTATATTATGTACTATAGCAGGTCAATTTGGTGTAGCTATATTTTTTGGCTTACTAAGTATATTATTATTTACAATAAATACATATCTAAATAATCATAATTATAAAAAATACTGGAATGAAAAATATGAAGATTAATCCTTTATTTGTAATATTATTATTATTATGTTCTATAATATCATTAAACTGGTATTTAAATATTGATATGGAATATTATGATATTGTTAAAGATAAAGAATATTTAAATCAAAGTCAAATAATATCTTTGCAACAAAAAGGTGTAGTAAAAAAACATCTCAATTCTTCAGATGGGAGAATATACAGAGTTAGAGATATAACTTATTATAAAACTAAATCTAATATTCCTTTTATTTGGGATAAAGATACTATTTCAGAAGAAGAATGGGATTATAAAAGAGAAATAGACTAATGTTTAAAGGAAAAAATGCAGAATTTAAACCCGTAAAATATTCTTTTATAGAATATTGTGATGAAAAAACTGCAAAAGAAAATTATGACAGAATAATGGAAAATAAGAGCTACCATCTAGAATTTACTTTAGATGGTAGAAATCTTAAAATAGAAAGTGAATCTTTTAAAGGTTTTAAATTTAGTAGTTCTAAATTTATTAATAAAATAATTACTAATTTATACTCTGAATTATAATGGCGATAATAACATATGCAGATATACTATATGAAATGTCATTTTGCTTAGAAGGTGATTGTAATTTAGTATGTATTGATAAAATTGAAACTAAAACTTTAGATTTAAGAGATTTTGTTTTTATTCATGATAATACTAAAAATAAACTAAAAGATTTTAGAAAAATAAAAAGAATGTTGCGTAAGTTATTCGATGAAGATACTTACCAAACTCAGTTTATTATAGTAGATAGAGACAAAGATAATATAGCACCTTCCTTAGTTGAGAGAAAAGCTTTACAAATAATATTTAAATAATATGAATTTAGATAATTTAAAAGTTGACAAGAGTAAAGAAGTTAATATATATCATAAAAAAACAAGAGGATCTAATACTTCAAATAATACAAAGAAAAATAATAAAAATACTGGTATTAAAAAACCTAGTAAATTTAGTAGAAAACAAAGAAGAAGAATTAATTCAGGAGATAAAAGAATTTTAAAAGATTTAAAAGCTCAATTTCCAGAAAGATTTAAATGTTCTTCTTGTAAATTTTCTGATAATTCTAAATCACCCACTTGGTGTTTTTTACATAAAAATGTTATAATGGGTGATAATATGACAGCTTTACTTTGTAATAACATAGAAGTTTAAAATTTAATTATGTTTAAAAACTTAAGTTCAGATAATTTAGATCAAAGTGTAGACATTGCTGAAGTAGATAAGAAACCTATTATAAATAAACATTATTCTAATCCAAAATTTGATACTGATTATTGTGGAGAATGTATTTTTTATGATTACAGTATGAAAAGATGTGAATTATTAGATGTTGATTTAAAAGTGAATGAAGTAGCTTGTCTTAGATTTGAAGGAGCTTATGGTTAAATAATTTTTATGAATAATAAAAAAAGATTTATTCAAGAAAAAGTTTCTAGAAATTTTCAAAAAAGCTCTTTAATAGGTTTACTTAGTAGAACAAGACCTGAAAATTTAACAGTTACTTTTTTACATCAAGATGACAGTAAGAGAACACTGACTATTAACGAACCTTTTTTTTACAATGATAATAATGAAAGGTTAAAACCTTATGAAATAATAAAAAAAATTAATACATTAAGTCACGACTTTAATGCTAAAAGTTACAAAGTTACAAAAATATAATTATGGAAGTAAAAAATGATATTGTATATGGAGATTATAAATTTAATTTTCATTCATATAGAGTTCCAAGACCAATTCAAGGAGCAGCAAATGAAGTAGTAAAGGCTACTAGATGTGTTATACGTAAAAGTGGAGAAATGATAGCTCAAGCTGATGTTGTACGTAATAACAAAGATCAAGATAATAAAGTTAAAGCTAGAGAATTTGCTGTTAGAAAAGCTATTTCTTCTATAGAAGATAGAGAAGTTAGGACTGATATTTGGAATAACATAAACCAATAAATTATGCATAGTGATCAAGCAATTGTAAAAGGTTTAAAACAAGCTATTGATGATTTTACAGTCTATGTTATAAAGAATAGATTAACTTTAGAACAAAAAGATGCTAAAGGTCAATTATATACTTGTATCAGAAGATATCTTAATCAGATAGTAAATATTAGAAATGGTTTTTCAATTGCTAACATTGACACTATACATTGGGATATAAATACAGGTAAAATATTATATATAATGTTTATTGTTAATTATGGTGGTGCAACTAATCAAAAATTAATTGATTTAATGAATAATTCAATTATAGATTTAGAACCTTCTTTAGAACGTAAACCTTATGAATATTCAATTAATAAAGTAATTCAAGATTTAAATTATTATACACATTAAAAATTATGCAAGTAGAAGAAAATAAATCAAAAGAGCAAAAAAAAGTAGAAGCAGCTTATGAAAATGCTATGAATAAAGCATTAGCTCTTTTAAAAGGTAACAATTTTAAACCAGTATCATCAATTCCTAATGCTGAAGTTGATGCTATTATGGATGAATTCTTCAAAGAAGAAATTGAAGAGAAAAAAGAAGAATTTAAAACTAAACTTAAAGATCTTTTAAAAAAGAAAGTTGCTTTTGATAATTTTGTTAAACAAAAAAAACAAGAGTTTGATAAAGTAATTGTTGAAAAGAAAAAAGAATTTACTAAAGACCTTAATTCAGTTACTGGACTAGTAGATGGAATTGAAAAGTTGAAACAAGATTATCTTAATGTATTAAATACTCCTAGAGTAGACGTTATTGATAATACTGATACTGAAGATTAAGTATCATCATATACATATATGAACAAGCCCGCTATATATTTAGTGGGCTTTTTGTTAGACTTTTCAAAAAAATGTAAATATGAATTTAAAACACTTAAAATTAGATAATTCTAAAGAAATTTCTATTTTAGAAAAAAAACAAAAAGTAATTCCTTTAAATGCTCATGTAGGAAGTGAAGATGATGATGCATTATATGATTATTATAATGAAGCATTTGGTTGTGGATATTATCCAATGTCTCAACAATCATTTCCTCATTCTTTAGATAACGAGAATAATTCTAGACATCCTATTGACTAATCTTCTAAAAAAAGAAGATATGTGAATGAAATTAAAAAAACAAGAAATTTATATGTTTATGATTTAGAAACATATCCTAATTTCTTTTTAGCTACATTTAAGAATGTAGATAATAAAAACTTTTATAGATTTGAGATATCAGATAGGAAATCTGATATAACATCTTTATATGATTTTCTAAATCAAAAAGACCTATTATTAATAGGTTTTAATAACGTAAACTTTGATTATCCAGTATTACATAACACAATATTAAAATATAAGCGTAAATGGACTGCAAAAGCTATTTACAACGCTGTAGAAGAGATAATTCAAGCTGAGTATTCATCTATTCCTGATAAATGGACTAAAATACCTCAACTAGATTTATATCGTATATGGCATTATGATAATAAAAACAAAAGAACTAGTCTTAAATGGTTAGAATTTGCTATGAGATTAGAGAATGTTGAAGATTTACCTTATGAACCAGGTACTATACTTACATATTCTCAAATGGATCATATTATTGAATATTGTGATAATGATATTAATGCAACAGAAAAGTTTTATGAATTAAGTACTAAGCACATAGAAATTAGAAAATTTTATACTAAACTAGAAGGTATAAATCTTATTAATGCTTCAGAGACAAAAATAGCTAAAGAAATATTTGCTAAATATCTATCTAAAGATATGAATGTAAGTGTATGGGATTTAAAACAAATGAGAACTAAACGTTCTTATATCCCTATCAAAGATATTATATTTCCTTATATTAAGTTTAAACATAAACAAAATATTAAAATGTTAGATTATTTTAAATCTATACATTGGAGATCTACTGAAGAAGGTTTTAGTACTAAAATAAGCCATTCTAATGAGTATTTAAATGTTAAACGTGAATATGGTGAAGGAGGTTTACATTCATTTGGTAAAGCTGGTATATATGAATCTAATGATGAATATATTGTATATGATGTAGATTTTGCATCATACTACCCTCATCTATCATTTGTTAATGGTTTACATCCTGAACATATTCCTGAAAAAATATTTAGTACAAAATATAAAGGTTTTTATACTGAAAGACAAAACTATCCTAAAAGTAATCCTATTAATTATGTATTAAAAATTATATTGAATAGTGCTTATGGTCTTAGTAAAGATAAATATGCTTATTTATATGATCCTAAATGGCAACTTGCTATTACTATTAATGGTCAGTTACTTTTAACAATGCTTACAGAATGGATTGTAGATGCTACATCTTACTGTAAAATATGTTTTGAAAATACTGATGGTGCTTCTTATATTATTAAAAAGTCTGAAAAACATTTAGTTGATAAAGTTCTTAAAGAAATGGAACAATTATCAGGTATAGGTTTAGAAGCTCAAACATATAAGAAACTTATAATGAGAGATGTAAATAATTATATGTCTATTGATTTGCAAAATAAAGTTAAATTTAAAGGTGCTTTTGAAATAGATAGAGATTTTCATAAAAATCATTCTAAAAGAATAGTAGCTATTGCAGTAGCTAATTATTTTATTAACAATATTAGTCCTGAAATGACAATTAAGAATCATCTTAAAGGTTGGGATTATGATTTTGCTAAGAACTATGGTATCTATGATTTTTGTATAGGCGCTAAAATGACTGGTAAAAATAAACTTTATAAAAGAAACTGGATAAAAAAAATACCACATTATAATGATGATTTTAAAATAAATTATATTATAAATAAAGGTTATTCCAGATATTATAATAATACGTATTTACCTCCTAATAGAGAAGGTATGTATGCGATGAGTTTAAATCAAGCTTTCAATAGAGAGTTTAGATTTAAACCATATATAAAAGATATTAAACTTTATAAAGTTACAAGATATTATGTATCTAATAATGGTTCAGAGTTGATTAAAAAGCTCCCACCGCTGGAAAAGAATTATCTTACTAATACAGAAAAGATAAAACAATCAACTCCTAATCAAACAGATATATTTGATATTATAGAAGATATTAAAGTAGATCCTAAACATAGAGAAACTAATATTGAAGCAGGATGGTTATGTACAGTATTTAACAAATACGTTGCAAAAAAAGAAGAATCTTATGATATTAATTATAAATATTATATAAAAGAAGTTTATAAAATTATTAATAAAATACAATATGAGTAAATCACACTGTCCTATTTGCCTTGGTGCAAAAACTGAAATGAAAGAAGTTAAAGGACGTTTAAAATATGTAGAGTGTAATGTATGTGATGAAAATGGAGAAGTAGAAGACTCTATGTTTGAACATTATGATGATGAAGAATTAGTATAAAAAATTAAATATGATAATTAAGAAGAGTATAATTATAGACATTAAATGTTTAACTATTACTCCACTAAATTTAAATCATATATTAACTCTATTAAAAGTACAATTTTATTTAGATAAAGATTTGTTAAACTACGAAGTTAGACAAGAAGATCTAGATTATTTAACATTAAATAAATATATATTATTATTTGATGAGAAAATTAAAGGACAAAAATATTATTTACGTGAAAAAGGAAAAGTTACACTAAATAAAATTGTACAAATAGAGAGTAAAGATTACGATGAAAATAAGTTAGTTCTTAAAGATAAATCTAATAAAGATAAGATAGAAGATTATGAAGCATTTGTAAATAAATTTAGAAGTTTATTTAAAGACTTAAGAATAGGTTCTATGGGTAATTTAAAAGCTGTAAAAGATAAGCTTAAAAGATGGATGAAAGATAATCCTGAGATTACTAAAAAAGAAATACTTAATGCTACAAATAGTTATATCGAATCTTTAAAAGGAGATTATAGATTTCTTCAAAGAGCAGATTACTTCATATATAAACAAAATCAAAGAAAAGAAGAGAGTTCTAGATTAAGTTTATTTATAGAAGAAGAACAAAAAGAAGTTGTTAATTCAGATTGGACAACTTCATTAACATAAAAAAATAAAAATAAATGAGTAACGATAATTTATTTGATAGAGTACGTAGAGACTTATTAAAAAGAAGAGAGAGATCCCTTTCAGGTAAATTAAATTGTATACCATTCAAATTACCAAGATTCAGTAATGAACTTCCTGGTATTGAACAGGGTACATATAGTATAGTTACAGCAAACAGTAAAGTTGGTAAATGATTTGCCCCTCTATATAGTAATATATAGTTGAATTCCGAATTATTTAGTTTAAAAATAAAGTTGATGAGAATATATAGATACCAATTATCAAAAGATGGTAAAAAAAGCAATAGTGAAAGTTATAATGTAAATAAAAGAACATTAGATTGTGCAGATTATTTTACACAATATACTAATAATAGTATTAAATTTAATACATTAGAAGTTGATGATACAGAATTTTTTATTAAAAATCCTAAGTTAAAAGATATAATAGAAAAATTACAAGGTACTTTTATAAATGATTATATAGTACAATTTGATGCTAAATATAAAGCAATATTTGCTTTTAGAATAATTAGACTTTCAAATAGTAATTTAAAAAAAAGATTAGAATTATTATATGACATAATTGAAAGATCTAATTTAGGTATATTTCAAGCTATTCAGTTATCTGAAGTTCTTAGTAAAATTAGAAGATTTAATTGTAATTATTCATTAATGAGTAATTATTCAAAATTAATTAATGTAAGTAATAATATATATGATGCTACTAAAAGAAGAACTATTCAAAATATAAAAGATTATAATAGACCTTATCAACAAGCAAATTATAAAGCTATATTTTCTTCTGAAAAAGAATATTTGGATAAATATAATAAAGGTTTTATATATTGTAATAGTTCTGGTTCAAATAGCCTTTATTCATTAAAACTAAAAACTTCAAAATTAAAAAATGAACAAGAAGTTAATGAATATTTTGATAATAAAATTTTAAGAGCTAAAAAACAATTAAAAATATCTAAATTTAAGAGATATGGTACAATGTATAATGCTCTAGCAAAATTAGAAGAATAATAACTAAAATAAACTAAATATGATAATATACATAAAAAATAATAGTATATTATTAAACGGGGAAACCCATTAAAATAAGAATTATGTGTAAATGTAATAATGGCAATCCCGTGCCGTCACTTGATAGTATTAAAAATGAATCTATAAATTATATAAAAAATAAGAATCTTGAAAGAAAAGACGCTTTAATAATTACAGATTTTATTAAACATATATTACAAAACGGTGTAGAGACTAACAAGGAATATCCTGAACTAACTGTGTCTGGAAAAAGACGTGAATTAGTAGGATAATGAGATAGTCCGAACTATAAAAATAAAATAATTAAAAATTAAATTAAAACTAAATTAAAGATGAAACAAGTAGTATGTATTAATCCAAAGAGATATAGACTAACACAAGGTGGTGAATACACAGTTGCTAATAACCCTGTAAGAGGTTTTTACAACGTAGAAAATGATAATGGTAGTATAAGACGTTATTCAGCAGAACTATTCAGAGATGTACCTAATGAAGATACAGCAGATGTAGCTTTAAATACATTAAGAATAACTAGAACTGAAGCTGGAGTTATATCAATTAGCATTACAGTTGACAATCAAAATTATTCAACACAAACTTCAGAAACATTAGGTAGAATTACTTGTAGTTGTGGTATTCATAGTATAAATGCTATAACAACAATGTTAAATTTCGTACAAACTTTACCTGATAGACAAGATCTTAGGGTTAGAGTATTAGCTAGATTTATTCAATATTGTACTCAAGTAAGAGATATTGGAGCTATGTTAATTAGTACAAATATTAATTGTGCTAACTATGCTTATTTACCTCAAGCTGTTGCTCATTTAAGACAAAATGGTTTTATTATAAATGAAACTTTTGTAGATAATCCTAATTCAGGTAATACAATAGTAATTTATACAGTAGTTGTAACACCTGTAGAAGGTGTAGATTATGATGAGTTAGAAGAAGAAGACGATGTTGAAGATATTGTTGATTTAGCTCAATTGGAAGAAGACCACTAATTTTTTAATTATATTAAATTATAGAGTATAGCAGAAATGACTATACCGCCAGATAAAACTGGTAGTAACAAATAGAAATCACAAGCTTGCGATTGGTTGTATATGTACAATCCAATTGACTATATTATAAACAATAAAACTAATATTAAACTTAAAATATTTTATTTCTCATTAGAGATGTCTAAAGAACAAAAACTTAGACAATCTATATGTAATTATTTATATGTAAAATCTAAAGGTAAATATAAAATAGATCCAAAAAATCTAAGGAGTGTAAAAAATCCTGTAAGTGAAGAAATACTAAATGAAGTAGAAGGTTCTAAAGAACATTTTGATAAGTTTCAAGAAGTGGTAACATTTATTGATAATATTAAAAATCCTACTGGTATTTACAAATTTATGCGTAACTACGCTAGAGCAAATGGTACTATTCATATGACCACTAAGACTTTTAAAGATAATAAGACTGGTGAAAAATATGAAAATGAAATATTTAATTATTATGAACCTAATGACCCTGATGAATATGTTATAATGATCATTGATCACGTATCATTATTGCATCAGGAACAAGGTATGACATTACATCAAACTATAACTAAGTTATCTTCTAATTATTTAGTAGAACTTAGAAATAGATATAATTTTATACCTGTAGTAATACAACAACAATCAGCAGCTCAAGAATCAGTTGAAAATATGAAAGCTAATCGTCTTAAACCTAGTTTAGATGGTCTTGCAGATAATAAATTAACTGCTAGAGATGCTGATGTTGTATTAGGTTTATTTAGCCCTTATAGACATAAAATAAAAACATATCCTGAAAAGGATGGCTATAACATAATGTATTTTAAAGATAATATTAGGTTTTTAGAAGTATTAGCTTCACGTGAAGGAGGAGGAAATAGTATATGTCCATTATATTTTGATGGCGCTGTAAACTTTTTTAAAGAACTTCCTTTACCTACTAATATTCCTGAAATGAATAAGATTAAAAATTTTATAAAAAATGAAAGAGAAAGAACCTAAAAATATAGGCAATTTAAAAGATATTTTAAATAAAAATATCAATAAAGAACTTTTTGAAAGAGAAGATCATGATGAATTAATTAATGATTATAATGATGAAGGTACAGATGGTGTATATTCACCAATTTTAGAAATTATAAATAATGTTTTTGAAAATTTTGTAAAAAAATCTAGAGAACAAAAGTATTTTTTTAAAATGAATAGAAATTCAAATGGTCATAATGTAGCTGGTCATATGTTTTCTATAGATAAACTAGACAAAAGAGATAGATGGACTTTTGAAGTGTTTATTAACGATTCTGGTAAATTAGAAATAGCACTTATGTCTAATAGTGATTATAACACTGTTAATTTCACATATAGTAGACTTCAAGTAGATAATAAATCAGGTTTGTATTCTAGAATGTTAATGACAGCTAGAAAAAGTAATTCTGTTAGAATTGATGATATTAGCTTATATAAAGTAATAGGTGAAAATATTATCGAAATAGAAGTGCTTTCTGAAAAAAAGAAAGAATTAGATCAAATTTTGAAAGATCAACTTGAGGAATTAAATAACATAAAAGAATTAATTGGAAATGTAGTTTATATGATTGATTTTATGGAAAAATCTAAAACTACTATTGATACATTATCTAATATTAAAAGTAATATGATCCTTGAATCAATGAATGAATCTAAAGAAGATTCTACAGTAGATTTGAAAACTACAATTAATGAAATAATTAACTTAGAACTATAATTATGTTTAAGAATCTCTTAAAAGAATTAAAACCTGTTATACCAAGATTAGAAAGTAATCTTTTTGACAAAGATACTGTTTTTAATAATGAAGAAATACTTAATAGAGGTATATATAAAGAATCTTTACAGGAAGATTTAGATGGTATTGTATTAACAAAAGAATTTATATCTTCAGATAAAACTTTTAGTAAAATTCAAATTACTAAAATGGATAAATCTTCTTTTTTTATTCAAGTAAATCATGATTTAATTAATTTACCTGAAGCTAGGAAAGAAATTGCATGTATTAAATCTAAAATAAATGATTTAGTAGAAGAAAATAAATTTGAAGAATGTACTATTTTAAGAGATAAAATGTATATTTTAAATAAAATAGTAGAAATAAAAACAACATAAATGGCAAAAATAGATTATGAATATAAAAAATTATTACAACACATCTTAGATGAAGGATATAGATATGAAGATCCTAATCGTAAAGGTGTATATAGGCGTCAAATATCAGATTATAAGATTGTACACGATTTTAGAGATGGTTTTCCTGCGCTAACTACTAAAAAGTTAGCGTGGAAATCTGTTGTAGGAGAGTTATTGTGGATTTTAAGAGGAGATACTAATATTAAATATCTTGTAGATAATGATATTAATATTTGGAATAAAGATACTTATAATTATTATTTAAGTAAAGGTGAAGGTAAATTTGGAATTAAACCTTATGATGAGTTTATTAAAAAAATAGGTGTAGAAAGAAATATTTCAAATAATAAAAACTATAATTTTGGAGATATAGGTAGAGGTTATGGTGCTCAATTGAGAAATTGGAGAGGTTCTAGTGAAGTAGATAATGGTCCAGAGTTTAATACTATAGACCAATTTGCAGAACTTATAAACATTCTTAAAACTAATCCAATGGCTACTAAGAAGACAGTAACATTCTGGAATCCAGCAGAGAAAGATCAATGTGCTTTAACACCTTGTCATTGGAGTTTTGAAGTATTGGTTGAACCTATTGAATTTGATTATGTTGCTGATTATACAGGACTTAAAGAAAATGATTGGTTTGAAAAAGCTTGTAAAAATTTAGAACATAAAGATGTTATAAAATGTGAAAATAAATATTATCAAATATTTTTTGGACCAGAACATGATTCTTGTGAAGAGTTTATACCTAAATATCAATTCACTTTAAAATGGCATCAACATAGTGTGGATACATTCCTCGGTAGGTAGTAAGCTGAGGTTAAAACTAGTTAAACGGGGAAACTCCTAATATTAAGTTAAGGACAATCCCGTGCTAAATTTTTTTATATAATAAATATTATTATAAAATAATGAGTAAATAACTTGCAATATAGGTAACTATTTTGTATATTTGTAGAAATACAAATTTATGAAAGGTTATATTTACAAAATTACAAATTTAAATACCAATAAATATTATATTGGTAGTACAGTTGATTTTAAAACAAGAAAAAAACAACATTTATGGCATTTAAGAGCTAATAAACATGTAAATAAACATTTACAGAGTTCTTATAATAAACATGGTGAAGAATTTTTTGAATTTAAAATAATAGCTGAAGTTAATAATATTAAAGAAACTGAACAAGAGTTTCTAGATAATTTAGATTTTACAAAATCTTATAATATATCACCAAATTCTGTTGGTGGAGATATAATAAAAACATTTCCATTAAAAAGACAAAAAGAAGTTTATAAAAAAATATCAGAAAGTAGAAAAGGTAGTTTACCTGGAAATGCTATTTCTGTTAATATAAATGGTGAAATATTTAATTCTTTTAATAAAGCCTCAATTGCTTTAAATTTACCAGTTACAACTATTAGATATAGATGTAAATCATTAAATAGTAAATTTAGAAATTGGAACATTATAGGAGAAGAAAAAGATGAAAATAAACTGTATAAAGAAGGTATTAATCAAGGTCATATAATTATATGTGAACAAAAAGAATTTCCTTCTTATGCAGAAGCAGCAAGATATTATAATATGTCTATAACTGCTATTCAAAATAGAGTAAAATCCAAAAATTATCCACAATTTTATAAAAAATAAATGCCGAACGACTATCCCTTATGGGAGTACAATCAAGTGATTGGAAACGCTAGTCCTCAGAAATGAGTGAAGATATAGTCTAATCTGCATAGTAATATGCAGCAGTTTAATTAATAAAAAATAAAAAATTATGCAAAATTTATATTATGTAGTAGAAAAACATCTACAGCAAATTGATTTAGAAGAAAATATAGAAGAAACTACAGGTTGGAAAACAATAACAGTTTATGATATAGATACTCAAGCTATGAATTTAATAGAAGTGTGTCAAATAGAAGCTAAAACTGAAACTAATTCTGAAGAGGAAATTTATATTTATTTAGAAAACAACAATGATGAAAATGAGTATAATTTAATAGAATTATAATTAAACGCATAAAGTAGTTACGCACTTTATGGAATAAAATGTTACCCTTTAACATTGCTTCTTATGGACTTTTAGCACAGATTATAGGTAAGATGACTAATATGATACCAAAAGGTATTATAGGTGATTTAAGCAACGTACATATTTATGAACCTCATTTAGATGCTGTTAAAGAGCAGTTAAGTAGGGATGTTGATAAGTATGGTGATAGTGAATTAATGATTAGTACATTAACTCAAACTAATTTAAATAATGATAATTTTAAAAATAATGATATTATGAGGCATATTGATAATGGTAATATTGATATTAAAGATTTTACATTATTTGATTATAAATCATACCCAAGAATACCAGCAGAAATGTTGGCTTATAGTAATTAAAAACTAATTAAAAATGAGAAATAATTATTCTTGTTATTATGGTATAAAAATAGAAGATAAAATATATGATAATATAAGTTCTTCAAGTAAAGTTAAATTTGAACATTTTCATTTAGGAACTGCTTGTTGGTCAGGTTTACAAAGATTACCTTTAAAAACTAAATATATTTATATTTATAAATTTAATAATACTAAAGATTTACCACGATTAGTTCAATTAATAAATAATATAACGTCTTGTAAAATTGTTAAAATAAATAACAAGAAATATATTAGATATAAATTAATTGATTGGGATAAAGATAGAGTAAAAAATAGAGCTTGTTTTTTTTATTCTAAAAATCTTTTATTATTAAATATTATTAGATTAAATTGGTATAGAGCTAGTCAGTTTAATATTGATCAATTTAAAAAAGATATATTTAATAATTGTAGAGGAACTGATTCTTTATATTTTTTACTTAAATGTATAAAAGATAATGTAATAGATAAATCTCAAGGAAGAGGTATTAATTTTGGAGATCATAGTCCTATATATAAAAATATAATCCTTAAAAAGAAAAAAGATTTATTTAAATATAAAGGTAATAGTATGCAAATATTTTTAACAAAATAACAGCTCATTTTTTATTTATATAGTTGATGAAAATAATCTAAACAATTATTAACTATAAAATAAATTAATGGGACAATTAGTATTTATTGTTGGGAAATCAGGAATGGGTAAATCAACTAGTGCAAGAAATTTAGATCCAGATAAAACTGTGATTATAAATTCTGATCAAAAAGATTTACCATTTCCTAAATTTCGTAGCAAATACAGTGAAGAAAAAGGAAATTACTTACAAACAAGTAATGTAGATGAAGTAATAACAAAATTAAAAGAAGTACAAAGTAATGATAATGTAAATACAGTTATAATTGATACTTGGAGTAGGATGATGACTGATGGAGTAATGGCGCCTAGCTTTGTAAAAAATAAAGGTTTTGAAAAATGGGGTAATTTCTCATTTAGTCATTATAAACTTATTAATATTATCAACGAAAAGTTGAGAGATGATTTAGTAGTATATTTATTTTGTCATCCTGAAATAGTATATGATGAATCAGGCTTTCCTAGAATGGAAATAGCTGTGCAGGGTTGATTAATGTTTGCCCTGATTAAACCTATTTAATTGCTGGAACGTCTTTAAGCTTATATAACTACAACGTAATCATAAATGATAAGCGTGAATGTTTAAAAATATATAAGATTAGATAATCAGCAGCGAAGCTCTTTTAAAATAGAGAACGTTCACAGACTATCCCGTGAGGGAGTAAGTATAAATTATTAGTATAAAATTTATATTGAAAAAGTAGGTATTCACGAATTTTTGTTGTATCTTTGTATTATGAAGAAACAACTATTAAAATTTGTAAATATAGAAGAACTTAGTTCTACTGGTATTTACAACATAACTTTTAAAGGAACTAATAAAATATATATTGGTTCTACTATAGCAGGTTTAAAGTCTAATAAAATTTCTGATAAAGGATTTTATTGTAGATGGTCTAAACATTTAAGATTATTAAAACAAAATATTCATCCTAATAATTATTTGCAAAATGCATTTAATAAATATGGTAATGATAATATTGAATTTAATATAATTAAAATATGTATAGATAAAAATAAAATAATAGAATTAGAACAATATTATTTAGATAAATTAAAACCTTATAATAGAAAAAATGGATATAATATTCAAAAAAAAGCAGATAGAGTTGAACTATATAATTTAAATTTAAATAAAAAGAAAATAGTTCAGTATGATATTAATGGTAACTTTGAAAAAATACATAATAGTTCTTTAGAAGCCTCTAAAGAATTAAATGTAACTTCAAGTTCTATATATCATTGTTTGCAATCTGATAATAGAATATGTAAAAATAAACAATTTGTATATTTTACTAAAAATTATCCTAAAAAAATAAAACCTTATATTAAAAAAGTTAAAACTAGAAAAAAAGTATATCAATATACTAAAGATAAAAAATACATTACTAATTATAATTCTGTTAAAAAAGCAGCAGAATCTGTAAATGGAAGTAGTGGTACATTATCTTATTATATACGTAAAACTGGTTTTTTCAAAGGTTATTATTGGAGTTATGAACGTGAATAAAGATATAGTCGGTATATATATGAAAATGTATATGTAAAAATGAAACAAATTAAGAAATTCTTCCCAGAAAGTTTTTCAAGTATAGTACTTTATGCAGAAGCTGTTAAAAGTCCAGGAAATCCTGTTCAATACGTATTTAGAACAGTTACAGGAGGAGATGACACATGTAAGACACCAATGGGTATGTTTGAAGAAGAAAACATAGACAATGATCTTATAATAGTCAATAACGCTATAACAGAATATTATTCTTAAAATTTATATAAGTCGATGAAATATAGTCAATAATTATTAACTATAAACTTATAATAAAATTTTATGATAAATTTAAATGAAATTTCACAACAAAATAATAACAATGATGAAGATAGAAAACCTATCTTTAATGAAGGAATTGCTGGTAGAGTAAAAGACGTAAGAGTACGTGTTGCTAAAAGAACAGCAGAAGAGAAAGAAAATGCACCACCATATAAAATATTCTATGTAGATAATAATGGAGGTGAAGTAAATGATGGTATTTACTATCCAGATGATAGTGGAAAAGGTAATCCTAAATTTGCATTGTCAAGATTAGTAAATTTACTACATGCTATTAACCCTTCTTTAATAGGTAAAGAACTTCCTGAATTTGAAGATTATAAACCAGCTGTTGATTTCTTAATGAAACAAATTGCTGAAGCTTCTAAAACAGGTAAAGTAAATGTATTTGTTAATTATGGTACAAAAGGTTATCCTAGTCAGTATCTTAATGTTAGAAAAATTAATTTTGTTGAAGCTGTAGATTCTTCAGATGAATTTACAAAACTTAAAGTTGCTGTAAATTCAAACTCTGATAAATCTCAGTATGATGACTTAATGTCAAGAGTGGAAGAAACTTCTTTTGAAGAGACTTCAGCTGATCTACCATCAAGTGATGAAATAGATTGGTAATATAATAGAAGGGAGTGTAAAAGCTCCCTTTTTTACTTTAACTAAAAATGAAAATAAACTTGAATAAATTACCTTATGTAAATAAACCAATTATAAGTAGAGAAGTAATATTAAAAAATATAACTGAATGGGATATATTCAAAAAATATATTAACAATGATATTAAATTAAAAGAACCTTTTTCATCTCCTTTTAGAAAAGATAATACACCTAGTTTTGCATTATTTAGAAATTCTACTGGAGATATATTATATAATGATTTTGTATTGGGAGGAGGAGATGCTTTTCAATTTGTAAAATATTATTTTGGATATAATAGTTGGTTTGATGTATATAGTAGAATAGCTGTAGATTTTTGGCTAGATAATATATATCATTGTAAAAATTCTATTAAAAATGAATATAAAAAGTATAAGCCTGAAACAGGTGCTAAACCTGTAAAAATAAATGATAAAGTAAAAATAGGTGTTACAGTAAGACCTTGGAAAGATTATGATATAAAATATTGGAATTCTTTTGGTATAGACCATATTACACTTTTAAAATATAATGTTTTTCCAGTTGACTATATTATATTTAAATCTAATAGTAAAGAAAAAACAGTAAAAGCTGATAAATATTCTTATGCTTATTATGAATTCAAAGATGGTGAAGCCACTTTTAAAATATATCAACCTTTTAGTAAATATAAATGGTTTAGTGATGTAAATACTTCTATATGGCAAGGATGGAGAGAATTACCTGTGTCTGATGAAATATTAATTTGGACCAAATCTCTTAAAGATGTAATGTCTATAAATGAAACTTGTAGATTAGCATCGGTATCTTTACAAAATGAAAAAATAAAACCTAAAATAAATGTAGTTAATGAATTAAAAAGAAGATTTGAAACTATATTTATATTATATGATAATGATTTTGATAAAGAGTCTAATTATGGTCAGATATTTGCATCAGAATTATGTGATGAATTTAATATTATAAATATTAAAATACCTGATAAATATAAAACTAAAGACTTTAGTGATTTAGTAAAAAATTTTGGGAAAGAAAAAGCAAAAAAGATATTAACTGATTTAATTTCAGAAAAATTAAAAAAATTAAAAATTAACGACAATTTACCTTATTAAATATGAATAAAAATATAAAAATAGCAGTTTACGGAACATTAAGAGAAGGTTATGGAAATCACGGAGTATTAGGTAATTCAAAACTTATTGATTCTGGATGGACTAAAGATAAATATAAATTAACAGCAAGTGGGATACCTTTTGTAAATTCAAAAGAACCTATTAGCAAGATTAAAGTTGAAGTGTATGATGTTACTCCTGAACAATTACCTATAGTAGATGGTCTTGAAGGTTATAGACCTGGAGATACCTCTAAAACAGGTTACTATAGAGAACCTGTACCTGTAGAACTTGATGGTGGTGAAGAAATAGAAGCTTCATTATATTTTCACGATGGAGCTAGTAATGCAACTTTAATTGAATCAGGTGATTATACTGATTATAGAAACAAATATTAAAATAAATGAAATTATATGTAAAAATAGAAAAAAAACCTAGATATATAAAAGATTTTATAAAATGGTTTTTTGAAAGTAGAAGATATGGATGTCAATATACTTATAAAAATTATGAGTGTAATCAACCTCATTGTATTTCTCTTCAAAGATCTATAATTGATTTATATAATGTTTGTAAAACTTATTATTCTTCATTAACTAAAAAAAGATTTTTTACTATTCTTAAAAAATATCTTTTAAGTTCTAATGTAACAGGTAGATATTGTGGAGATAGACAAGGTTTTGTTTTTTATAATTCTGTTATAAGATTGGAATCACACGGTAGAGATATTAAATATCCTTTTTTAATAAAATTAAATTCTGTACCTCATAATAATTTAAATAAAATGAAGGTAAAAGGTTTTAGAGAACCAGAATATAATTTAGAAAACTTAACAAAATTATTAAAATGACTATAATTAAAAAGAAAAATTACACTAAGTTTAGACCTATGGTTAGATCTAGACATCCTTCTCATTCAATATTAAGGTTAAAAAATAGAACTCTACCACTTTTACCATTTAAATCTATTATTAGATTAGGATCTACTACAGATCAATCTGATACAGTATCTAATGGAGGTGATAGAATTGAACTTAATACTATTGATGCTATTAGAAATAGTAGTAGTAAGTTAAGAATGAAACGTTGTTTTGTTAAAGGAAAAGTTAAGACAGCTGTAGGTTACCTATGGTCTGAAAAACTTAACTTTATATTAATGGATTCAAATGAAGATTTAATATTATCTATTAATGATCTTCAATATCCTATTATTTCTAAATCATTATTTGGTAGTAGAGGTAAAGGTAATACAAAACATAATACTCCTGAAGAATTGCAAGCTTGGATGAAAGGTAAGAATTGTAAATCTTATATTTTTGAAAAGTATTATAATTACTCTAGAGAATATAGACTTCATGTAAATAGTGAAGGTTGCTTCTATACTTGTAGAAAAATGCTTAAAAGAGAAACTGAAGATGAAAAAAAATGGTATAGAAACGATGATAACTGCGTTTGGATTATGGAAAACTCAGAAACTGGGTTGTTTGATAAACCAGTTAATTGGGACGATGTTGTATTACATAGTGTTAAAGCCCTTAATGCTGTTGGACTCGATTTTGGAGCTGTAGATTTAAGAATTCAATCTTCTACTGATTCTAAAAATAGAAAAAGAGATTATTCTGAATTTATAGTTGTTGAAATAAACTCTGCACCTAGTTTTGGAGATAATCAAGAAGAATTAACTTTTGTTACTAAACAGTATATAGAAGAAATTCCTAAAATGTTAAAACTTAAATATGACAGAGCCTAAAAAAAATTTAGTAATACTAACAAATAAAAAATATTTATCAATAGATGTTCAAAGATTTTTTCAAGATAAATATAATTGTACATTTTTAGATAGACCTAATAAAAAATATCCTTTGGCTAGAATTGATTTAATATTATTTACTGGAGGTAAAGATGTGAATCCTTATATCTATAAAGAAGATAAGATTCATCATATGACTAGAGTTAATAATAGAAGAGATATTACTGAATCAGTAATGTTTAATAAATATCCTGTTACAATACCTAAAATGGGTATTTGTAGGGGTGCTCAATTATTAACAGCTCTATCAGGAGGTAAAGTTATACAACATGTAACAAATCATCTTTCAAGTCATAATATTATTACATCTGAAGGTAAAACTATTAATGTAATATCTACTCATCATCAAATGATGTATCCTAATAATATAGATTCTAAACATTACAAATTATTAGGAACTACATTAAAAAAGATATCTACTAGATATGAATCAGGTGAAGGAAAAGATTTCCCAGTGCCTAAAGATTTTAAAGAGCCAGAAATAGTATATTACAAAAATACTAGATCTTTAGCTATTCAAGGTCATCCTGAAAGAAGTTATTCAAGTAAAGGTTTTAAAGAATATAGTTATGAATTATTAAACAAATTATTATTAAATGAGTTATAGTATAAAAAATGTACTTATAGGATCAGATCCTGAAATTTTTATTAAAGACAAATCAGGTGAATTATCATCTGCAATTAATCTTTTTAAAGGTACGAAAGATAATCCTATAGATATAGGTAAAGGTTGTTTTGTTCAAGAAGATAATATTCTTGTTGAATTTAATACTCCACCTACTAACAATTTAGAAGTGTTCTTAAAATCAGTAGACCATTCTAAAAATTATATAGAAACAATTTTAGCTCCTTTAGATAAGGAATTATATTATTCTAGTAGTGAAATAGCTACTAAAAAGATATTAGAAGATGAGAAAGCAAATATATTTGGTTGCTCACCATCTTATAATGTTTTAGATGAACAATCAGTTGAACTCAACATTGAATTATTATCAGAAGAAGATAGAAATTTAAGATCTGCTGGGATGCATATTCATATAGGTTATGAATATCCTGAGGAAGAAACTAACGATAGATTAGTACTTTGTTTTGAACTGTTTGTTACTTTACCTTTAATTAATCAAGATTTAGATGTGCATAATCGTAGATTATTGTATGGAAAAATTGGTGATTCTAGAGATAAAGATTATGGAGTAGAATGTAGATCTCTAGGAGGTTATTTTCTACGTAATGAAGAATCTATTACTGATGTATGGAATAGAACCTTAAAAGCAATTGAATTTGCAAATAATAGTAAGAAAACTAATAAAGAATTAAAAGAATTAGTAGAATCATGTTTAAACAGTGACAAAACTGTTAACTTAAAGAACTTAGATAAAGTTCTTAATAACTTAAATGATAAACAATTAGCTTAAAATAAATTAAATGAAAACAATCTTAATATTAATATTAATACATTATGTATTATTACTCGTAAGAAAGAATAAAAATTCATCAGTTTTATCTTGTGGTTTATTTGGATGGGTAGGAAGTAGCTCAGATAAATTTTCTAAAGATAAATTTGATAAATTAGGTATGTATAATGTAGAGAGAGGTAAACACTCTTGTGGAGTTGCTGTAAATGGTGAGTTATACAAAGGTATTGGAGTGATATCTGAATATCAAGATTATATAATCAAAAATACAACTCCTCATCCAAAAGAATCTACAGTAGTTATAGGTCATACTAGACATGCTACAGTAGGTAAACATACTATTTCTGCTGCTCACCCTTTTAAATTTGATTATGGTGAAGAAGGTTATTTTATAGGTGCTCATAATGGAACACTTAAAAATTATCATCAAATAGCTAGAGAATATGGAATTGATGCTACTGGTAAAATTGATAGTCAAATATTATTAGAAATTATATCCAAAGATGATGCTAATATTAAAGTTTTAGAACAGTATTATGGTGCTGCTGCATTATTAATGCATAGTTCTGAAAACCCTGATACTATGTATTTATTTAGAGGTAAATCTAAACAAGATACTTTTACTAATACTTATGAAAGGGACGAAAGACCTTTATATTATTGGCAAGAGAATGATGGTAGCATGTATATTTCATCTTTAAAAGATTCATTATTAGCAATAATTAATGTTGAAGAGGATAAAAAAAATATATTTGAAGTTGCTCCTAATAGAATCTATGAGATAAAAGCTGGTAAAATAGTTAAAAAATGTGTTATAGATAGAAGTAATGTTATTGACTATTATGAAACTAAAAAGAAAGAGTTTGCTAATACTACTAAACCAAAATCTACTACAAATAGTAGAATAGGTTATAATAGAACATTAGATTCAAATTCTAATGATGATATGAATACTAATGATCACGCTATAAATAATTTATTTTATGAAAAGAAATATATTAAAAATACGTATCAAGAAATCAACTTTAACAAACTAAGATGGTTTGATTCTGAAAATAAAAGAGTTAGTGGTATTCACATATTTATAGATCAAATTGGTTATGTTAAAATTGGAGATGATATTAATAAACTTAAAAGTAAATTATCAGATTTTAGTTTTTTAGATTCTTCTTTAACCCAGCCTGAAAATATCAATTTTGGAAATATCGAAGATGCAGATTTATTTTATTTTCATAATGGAGTTCTTTTAGAAACAGAAGAAGACTATATGTTTTGTCTTAATCCTTCATTAGCTAGAAAAAAAGAACCTACATTTGAAGATTATTCTGACATGTCTGTTCATCCTATTATTGATTTAGATAGGATAAAAAAAGAGGATGTTATAACAAGAGCTAAACAAGCTATTACTAAAGATAGTAAAATGTTTAGTGGTCAAATAATAATGGCTGGAAGTTATGTTGTTTATACTGTCCATAATGGTATATTAACCAAAGCATCCTTAAAAGATGAAATGATAGAATATGACAGTGCTAATTTTAATACTCTTGATATTTTTGAAAACGCCTCTATAACTTCTTCTAAACTTGAAGATGAAGAAGAGGATGATGTAGAAGATTCTACTTTTGAAGAAGAAATTAATTCTATGATGGAATTAGGTAGTATAGATGAAATAGATACTGTATTTGAAGTAATGTCTAATTTTGACGCAGCTATAGAAAGCGTACAAGAATTAAAAGAGTATAAGTCAAATAGTAAATTAACTAATATGATTATAGAGTTTACAGAAACTTTAGAAAATGGCTTAAAACCAATTTCAGAAGCAGTAAATTCTATTAATCAAAATGTGTAATAATAACAATGGATAAAAACAGAATTATTAAAACTTTTACAGGTAAAAAAGCAAAAAGATCAGACTGTAAAAGAATAAGAGGTCAATATTATTTAGTTGGTGATGTTTCAATAAAAGATAGTGGTGAATGCTATAAAATTGAAGATCAATATCATAGATTTAATAATGGTCTTATAGAATATGATCATAATGTAAAAAAATATGTTTTAATTCATAAAAATCATTTAAAATCAGGTATTGTAGATATTAATAATGAAGAACCTATTATAGGTTTTTATACACCTAATTTAGTTGAAAATGTTGTTCTACGTGATGATCCTAATAAAGTATCTAAAGATTTACATTGTATATCTGAAGAAATAGCTTTAAAATTAGGATATAAAGAACGTTTAGGAGATGGTATTTTTTATAGTACTAAACATTCATCTATTACAGCAAAGTTTCTTAATGAAATTAGTAATAAAATTATTAATAAATCAAGATTACCTTATGATAGTAGATTTTCTCAAGGGATAACTAAAAATATATTTAATTCTCATTTTAAACCAGATTACTCTAATAATCAGTTAAATGTTTTAGGTGATTGGTTAGAAGATAATGGAATTACTTTTGGTGTAGAATTTGAAACTTCTACAGGTTATGTTGCTGAAAGATTATGTTATAAATATGGTGTTTTAGCTTTAAGAGATGGTAGTATTGACGGTTTAGAATATGTTACTATACCTTTATCTGGTAAAAAAGGTTTATATGCTTTAAAAGGTATTTGTGAAGAACTTAAAAAGCGTACTAAATTTGATATAAAATGTGCATTGCATATTCACGTAGGAGGTCTTAAAAGAGAAGAAAATTCTATATTAGCTTCTTATAATTTAGGATATCTTTTACAAGATGAATTATTTGAAATGCAACCTTTTTACAAAAGAGGTAATACAGGTTATCATAATAATCCTAGAGAAAAAGATTATTCTAAAAAAATTGCTAAATCTGTTCATGATAATATTAATGAACCTAAAACTTTAAAAGAAAAGTTTGCTAGATTATTTTATATGGCTTCTGACAGTAGAAGTTATGATAATTATAATAATGATCTTAAAAAAGTTAAAAAGCATCCTAGTGATCCTAAAGGTACATCTAAATGGAATATTCATTCTAGATATACTTGGTTAAATTTAGTACCTATAATTTTTGGTAATAAGAAAACTTTAGAATTTAGACAACATTCACCAACGTTTGAATTTGAAAAAGTAGTTAATTTTTTAATATTCTGTTCTACATTTGTTAAATTTGTAAATATTAATTCTGATAAACTAGCTGATAATACTTCAGATTTGTATAAAGAATTAAAATCTTCAAGTAATAAATTAGAATATGTTATTAAGAAATCATTACCTCTTCTTAAATTTAAGGATATTATTGAAAGATATGTATCTTATAATTCTTTAAGAACTAAAATAATGGAAACTCTTAAAGCTAAAAAAGATTATTTAGGTAAAAATGAAGCTAAATTTGATTCTATGTATGGAGCTTTAACTAAAGATAATTTTTGGAATTAATGAATTGGACTAAACACTTAGGTGAATGGTATAAGATCCCTGAAGTAAGGGATCTTGTATCTTCTCCTTATATGAAAAAAGTATTACAATATCTACAGAATGAATATGATAAAAAGATAATATACCCTGATAAAAAAGATGTATTTAAAGCTTTTAAATTATGTAATCCTAAGAAGATAAAAGTTGTAATATTAGGACAAGATCCTTACTTTGATGGTAATGCTACAGGTTTAGCTTTTGCTAATAAAGACTATATATTAAAAACAAGTCCTTCATTAACAAAAATTATTGAATCTGTAGAAAGAGAAGTATATAAGGAATTTAATCTTGATTTTGACCCAACATTAGAAGATTGGGCAGATCAAGGTGTTTTATTACTTAATACAGCTTTAACTGTAACTCGTAATAAACCTACTTCTCATTTTAAAGTATGGGATAGATTTACTAAACAAATTTTAAAAATTATTAGTGAAAATAATCCAGGTTTAATAGTTATGCTATGGGGTAATAATGCTCAAAAATATGAAACTACTGATGTTTATGATTTAAGTAAACAATGTTATGTATTAAAAGCAATACATCCAGCAGCTTCAGCTCATAATAAAACAGATTGGAAATGTGATAACTTTGTAAAAGCTAATGATATAATAAGAGAAAATAATGGAGAAGAATTTTGTATTAAATGGTAATAAACTTATTAGAAAGTTTGAATTAAAAATTGATGATAATAAGTTTTTTATTGATAAATATGATTTAAAATATCATAAATCATGGGATTGGTTAATGCAAATTGTTGAAAAGATTGAATATTTATATGAAGATGAATCAACTTTACCTAAAATAAATATAAATTCTCATTATTGTGAATTTAGTTTATATTTAGAACAAAAAGATACTTTTAGAGCTATAGCAGGATGCATTCCTGAAAGTCCTGAAAAAGTAATTATGAAATCTAAATTAGAAGCAGTTTATTATGTAGTAATTAAATTTATAGAATGGTATAATGAAAACAACAAAAGTAACAAGAGTTGAAATTATTAAAGAAGGTATAGGAAGACAATTTGTAGATATGAATTGTGAAATTGATGAAATTCAATTACAAGATGATAATAAAACTATGAAAATATTTCTTAAAAATGGTAAAAAAAAGAAATAAAGCTTATATGATTGAATTGTGTACCCAAATGATTGAATTAT
>Ga0209309_10000130_pt1 | contig 102023 bp, 77 predicted proteins | sample COGITO_mtgs_1204_2_FD_184807 | JGI IMG/M metagenome (GOLD analysis project Ga0209309, IMG submission 184807) | Pelagic marine microbial communities from North Sea - COGITO_mtgs_120412 (SPAdes) (version 2) | ecosystem: Environmental > Aquatic > Marine > Epipelagic ... | reverse complement strand
CAGATGGTCTATGAATTTTGGAGTAGGTAGTCGCAGTATGCTCGAAGAAAGATTTGATGGTGAAAGAATATTTGGGTATCAACATGAGCACCTCGAGTTGAATCATTTTACGAATTATCAAACCAATAAATCACTGCTTTTAAGTCTAGGGCTGCGATATAGATTTAAAGAAATATTCAATCCTATTGAAACAGATGAAATCAGAATTATTGAGCAAATAAAATTTGAGCCTATAAATTCATCTCTCTTCCATAGATTACGCCTCGAACAGAGATTTAGAAAACATACAATACATCGTCTAAGATATGATATAGCATACTGGTTTCCTCTAGACCAAAATTTCTCTTTAACATTAGGAACGGAAGCTTTATATGCTATTTCTTCCCAACTAAAACCAGAGGCAGAACAAAGATTCTCAATTGATCTAGAAATTTCTGCTTTGAAAGATTTAGAACTTGAGCTTGGTTTCGAATATAGGATAGAGAACTATTCGCAAGATCTGGAACATGAGTTTTTTATACTTACTGGGATGAGTCTTAATCTGGACTAAACTGTACTAAACAAATAGTAATTTGATCCTTTAAAAGTTAAAATTTAGTTAAAGGTGTCCAATTCGGGGACACTCCCATCGGCTAAGCTTGGAAAGTTCAATAATAGAGGCACGAGCAGATTTTAAAGCACTCCCGCCTCGAGTACTACAAACCCTGATAATCATTTGATTCTCAGGGTTTTTTAATTTATCGCTTTTTTGTTTGCCTCATTCATAAACTTCGATAGAAAATAAAAAACTATTATATTTTCATAACTTGATCTAATAGAAATTGAGTTTAAGTTCCTTCAAATCAAAGAAAATTTTTTCTCCTTAAAAGATAAATAATACTTTCAAAGTGCCTTTAAGGCCAGAATTTTTTACAAACCTTCTTTCCTTAGCACTACAAGAGGAGGGCTTTTTATTACACTTATACTATTTGCCAATCCAATTATGAGTACCAAAAGGCTTATTCCAGGTAGCAGGACTAAGAATGGAAAAAGAGAAGGGACAAAAGGCGTGTCAAAGACCTGCCAGGCCAACAATTGGCTACTTATAAGGGATAACAATATTCCCGATAATGATCCAAGAACTCCAAGATAAATATATTCTAAAGCTAATATCTTTAAAATTTGGCTACTCGTCGCGCCGATGGTTCTTAGCAAAACACTCTCTTTAATTCTTTGATATTTACTGGTTCTTACAGCGCCTAGTAAAACTATAATACCTGTGAGTATACTAAAAAATGCCATAAAATTTATAAGCCATGAGATCTTAGCGAGAAGTCCTTCAATAACAGTAAGCACTTGTCTGAGATCAATAATTGTAACATTTGGAAATTTTCTTACCAGCTCCTGTTGTAATTGCGCTGAAGATTCCTCATCTGAAACCAAGGTTGTTAATACACGGAATTGCGGCGCCTCTTCCAGCACTCCTCGCGGAAAAACAATAGAGAAATTCATCTGCATCCGGCTCCAGTCAACGGTTCTAACACTCCCAATTATTGTATTTAAAATAACTCCCTGAACATTAAAAGTTAATTTATCACCAACCGAAACTTTTGCATCTTTAGCAAGATTATCACTAATCGAGATTGGAATAAGATCCGTATCCTTAATAGTGGAAACCCACTTTCCCTTTTGAATAGTTTCTGAAGCAATGATAGAATCTCGATAAGTAACCCGGAATTCGTGGTTCAAGACCCAACCATTCACCCCGGAAGTTGAATCCTTTTCAATCTCGTTAACCGTTTTTCCTTTAATGCTGTTCACTCGCATCGTGACTATAGGAATGTTATTTATAACAGGTAGATCATTCCCAGAAATAGTTTTTGCCACTTCATCCTGTTGCTCTTTTTGAACATCGAGCAGGATCATATTTGGACTGTCAGTTTGAGCTTCAATCGAGGCTTGTGCTAGCAATACATCTTTGGTAAAATATAAGGTGCTTATAAGAAAAGTCCCCACCCCAATGGAGAGAATTAATGTTAGTGTTTGGTTTTGTGGTCTGAAGAGATTTAATAAACTCTGTCTTGCTGGGAAACCCCAGGAGGATGGAAAGTATTTTTTAATAGAGTTCATGAATAATTTTGCTATTCCTGAGAGGATTGAAAAGGTAATAATAATTCCCGCTACAAATGCAAAGGAATATCTCCAGTCTTCTAAAAGCCAGAAAGAGAAAAGGAGAATAAAAAGAAAAATCCCCACTAAAACCAGAATTCCTGCTTTTCCAGAATTCTCTTTTCCTTCACTTTGAACCCTCAACGCCTGAAGTGGGGAAACATATAAAGTTCCCATCAGTGGATAGAGCGCAAATAAAACAGACATAAAAACCCCAAGCAAAACACCCATGAAAATTACACGTGGTGAAAAGCTCATTTGTACATCTACAGGCAATAAGTCCCCCAATAAAAATGGAAATAGTTGCTGAAGTAAAAGACCTACAGTTGTTCCTATTATTCCTCCCAGTAATCCCATAAAAGCAATTTGAGTGAGATAGACGAGGAAAGTTTGTCTTTGGGAAGCGCCAATACATTTTAAAACTGCAACCGCCCGTAATTTCCCTTTTATATAGATACTTATTGCACTGGCTATTCCAACACATCCTAATAGCAAAGCGATAAATGCTACAAGATTTAGAAACTTTCCAAAATTTTCATATCTGCGTCCTAAACGCTCACTAGTAGAAGTATGGGTGTCCAGATCTGCATCGTTAATATCCAGCAATTCCCCTATACTGTTCTCGAGTTTTTCCATGCTGGTCCCGGGATCTGCTACAAAATAATAATCGTAACCTATTCTGCTTCCAGTCTGTACTAGACCTGTTTCTTCAATAAATTTATAAGGGATTAAAACAGGCGGTGCCACAGGGCTAAAAAGGGAAGTACTTCCAGGAACAGCTCTTAAAGCTCCGGCAATAGGAATAGTTATTTCACCTATTTTGATGCTATCGCCAGGCTTCAGTTCTAGTTGCAGCATAAGAGTAGCGTCTACTAGAGCTGCCCCTTTTTGTTGATATTCATTAGCAGCATTTACAGGTTCTGTTTCCAGTTCCCCATAGAAAGGGAAATTCCCTTCAATTCCTCTTACCTGCACTAATTTAGTTGCTGCTGATGAAGGAAAAGCAGCCATAGATGCAAAATTAATCTCTTTGCCATCTGCGCCTCCCAGAGAATCTATAATTCCCTGAACTCTGTCATTGATAGGCTTATCACTGTCAATAGTAAAATCGGCACCCATTAGGGATTTTGATTGAAGCTGGATATTTTCTTTTAGGTTTTGACCGAAAGATTGTATGGCAACTACTGCGGCGATTCCCAAAACAATGGATGCCATAAAAAGGATCAGTTTATTCCCACTGGCTTTTCCGTCTCTCCATGCCATTTTTAAGATCCATCCAAATTTGGCTTTTGAAGATTTAGTTGAATTTTCGCTATTCATTAGGATGCAGATATAGGGTTTTCAATGATTCTTCCGCCTTTAAGTCTCAGAATTCGCTGAGTTTTTTGTGCCAGCTCAAGATCGTGGGTTACAATAACCAAAGTGGTACCAGATTCCTTATTTAAATTGAATAGAAGTTCAATCACCTTTTCGCCGGTTTCTGCATCAAGGTTTCCCGTAGGTTCGTCAGCAAAAAGAATTGAAGGTGCATTAGAAAAAGCTCTAGCTACAGCAACACGCTGTTGCTCCCCTCCCGAAAGTTGACTGGGATAATGATGAAATCTGTCTCCTAATCCAACTTTTTCAAGTAATTCCTTACTAATTTTGGAAGCGTTCTTTGATCCCTGAAGTTCCAATGGCACAGCAACATTTTCTAAAGCCGTAAGCGTGGGTAGGAGTTGGAAATCTTGAAAAACAAAGCCTACATTTTTATTTCTCAGGATTGCCCTTTCATCTTCTGTAAGGCTTCCAAGTTCTGTTCCGCACAACTCTATAGATCCGGAATCTGGTCTATCTAGTCCAGCACAAAGTCCAAGAAGCGTAGTTTTTCCACTACCCGAAGGCCCAACAATGGCAAAAGTTTCACGTTCTTCTATGCCGAAGCTGATATCATGCAGCACGGTTAGTTTTTTAGATCCGCTGGAATAGGTCTTATCTAAGTGGTGAACGTTTAATATCTTTGTCATCTTTGGATTTTGTATTTCGGATAAAACAAAATAAAGAAATGATTTGGATTTAAAACCTTTGCTATGAGAAACTTATCTATATTTTATGTTTTGTTTGTTCTCCTTCTTTTTACTTCATGTGGTGAAACAGTAAAAAAAAATAAAGAGGTTGTTGCAGAAGAACAGTTATCAAGTGAAGAAAATTCAGCAGGAAATAAAGTCATTCTATTCTTTGGTGATAGTCTTACCGCTGGAATGGGTCTTGATCCGGAAGATGCCTTTCCTGCATTAATCCAAGCAAGAATAGATTCTTTGGGTCTGGAATATCAGGTTGTAAATGCAGGATTAAGTGGAGAAACTACTGCTGCAGGAAGAAATCGGGTAGACTGGGTTCTGAATCAGGATGTAGATATTTTCGTACTAGAACTAGGAGCAAATGATGGATTGCGCGGAGTACCACTAGACGAGACCCGAAAGAATTTACAGGCGATTATTGATATGGTTCTTGCAAAAAATTCTGAAACAAAAATAATTCTTACGGGAATGCAAATTCCTCCAAATATGGGGAACGAATATGCTTCAGGCTTTAAAAATATTTTTCCTGAACTTGCTGAAAAAAATGATGTTTACCTGATTCCTTTCTTACTTAAAGATGTGGGTGGAATCCCGGAACTGAATCAAGCAGATGGAATTCATCCCACAGTAGAAGGACAAAAGATCCTTGCAGAGAACGTTTGGAATGTCTTGGCGCCAATAATGGATAAAAAAGTGGAAAATTCCTTGTGATGGCTTGCTTGAACTGTTACTAAAATTTAATGCTTAATCTTTTTCTCAGTTCGAATCAAGTAACCAGCGGTGACCAAAACGGCTCCTGCTAATACACCTAGGGCAGGTTTGCTGGTGATGTATTGTTTAAATTTAGATGGATTGGTGATCTTTTCAATATAATTCCTGAAGCCCAGTTCGATAGCCTTATTAAAATTTACATCTGGCAAGTATTTCTCCTCTCCCTTTTTAATGATCTTATATTGAAGCAACTCTCTATAAGCGGCTTCAAATTCTGTAGGATATTCAATAATATCTTCAATCTCACCTTCATATTTAATGATCAATAAGATCACTTCAGCTGTTTGATAAATATCCTTTTTTTCTTCTTCCATTTTCTGAGAAATTATTACTATCAAAGATAATGCATTAGCTCATTTGTAGAAATGGGAAAATATAAAGTTGTATTAAATTTATATCATGTTCTGAAAGTTAAAATCGATGTTAATCTATTATTCTTGGATAGCTTGCCCCAAAGTTTTCCGCTCACCTCTCCCCTAGCTTTAGCTGCAATAAATACAAAATTGCTCCTTCATATAAGGTTAAACAAAATTGGGGTAAATCACTCCTAAACTTTTTCTTTAAAAAATAATAATTTGATTTTGAATATAATTTTAGAATTATGAATTCCAATCTAGATCAATGTAAGATTGATATGATGCTTGCTGAGTATAAAGAGTTGTCAGATAACATGAGAACTTTTTGGAAAGTAAGACTAACAATTTTAGGATTTGTCATGACTTTAATGGGGATTTTAATAAATCAACTAAAATCATTGGAGCTTCATAAAATTATTATTCTTGAAGCAAGTTTATTATTATTGATAATTGGAGCAGCAGTAATAATAATTTCTATTACTAGACATTTGGTAATTTATGCGATACGGTTAGAAGAAATTGAGAAGTATTTTATGATAAAAGGATTTTGGCAAAAATGGGGCACTTTTATCAAAAGTCATCCACGATGTTCTAATACAAAATCAATTTCTTTAGTAATTCATTTAATAAATATAGTAGTCTTGATATTTATATTTTGGAATAATACTACTTTCATTTTAGACTTGAATATAACTGCAATGATTTCCACTTCGATATTAGTCATTTTTGCAATGTTCAATTTGTTTTATATAAAAAAACACTTAAACCCCGGTAAGCATTGGACTAAATTAAAACTTCATTGGAAAAATTTATAAAGCTGTTGCAAACAACGGTCACAAATAACTGGTGTCTTTTCTAAGAAAATAATCAATTTAACCAACAATTAAAGGTTAAGCCGACATCCCAATAGCTATCGGGAAGGTATCCCTACTCCGACAACTTGCGATAACCAAGACCATTAGCGGTAAGCTTAAAAGCCGACACTACATAAACATCCAGATTTAAATGGAAAGCTTTGGCAGAAAAAACCTTGTGTAATTATGGCTGCCGTGGCTGCGTTTCTACTGATGGGAGATATTAAAATTGTAGTGGGAATGTCATCGCTGGGTACTTTGCTAGTTTTTGGTACCATTAACATTGCCGTTATCGTTCTTCGTTTTAAGGTCTCCGATGAAAAACGGCATTTGCTAGCAATTGTAATTGAGATAATTCTCGATTGTTTTCCGGATAAAATACAAAAAGAGGAAATAAGTGCTGAAAAGGAAAAAGACTTATTCAAACATTAACTAGATCATTGATTATTATGGATTTTATGTTCGAAGATTATAAACATAGCCTAACTTCCTAATTATGAATTTGTTAACTTTACATATTATAGAAATTTCGAATTACGAACTAAAAGGATACTACAATGATAACAAAGAAAAAACTACTAGAATTATCTGAAATACACAGTGCATTTTGTGTTTCAATTTTTATTCCCACGCATCGCTCCGGAAAAGAAACCTTTAATGGAAAAGATGCTTTAAATCTTAAAAATCAACTAAAAGACATTAAGTTGAAACTTGAGCAACAGGGTATGAGTACTGATGACATTGAGATATTTGTTAAACCGGTCAACGACTTGCTTGAGGACAACGAATTTTGGATGCATCAATCAGATGGATTAGCAGTTTTTCTCTCGGATAATTTATTTGAAAAATATACTGTTCCGGTTTATTTTGAAGCATTTAATTACTTATCCAATGAGCTTTACCTAAAGCCATTAATACCTTTGTTTAATGGAGATGGTTTATTCTATTTGCTCACACTTAAAATGGATGACGTTAAATTATACGAGGGTTCAAGACACAGTATAACAGAAATTGTAGTTGATGACTTAGTGCCTTCTCAATTAGAAGACAGTGTTGGTTACGATTATGAACAAAAAAGTTTGCAATCTCGGACACAGCAAGGTAACAAAGGACAAGGTATATTTCATGGCCACGGAGATAGTGAATCCGAATTGAAAGAGGAAATAGTGAAGTATTTCAGGGAAATTGACAAGGGGTTAATGACAGTTTTGCATGATGATCAGAAACCTCCATTAGTGGTTTGTTGTTTAGATTTTCACTTCCCAATTTATCGGGAAGTAAACTCGTACCAAAATCTTTTTCCTCAGCATATCTCTGGTAACCCAGCCGATAAAGATGTTATGAGATTGCATGAAGAAGCCTGGAATTTAATACAACCATACTTTAGTAAAACCCGACAAGAAAAACTCGATGAATTTTCAAAATTTATCGGAACGGGGAAAGCTTCATCAGAGCTAAATGAAATATTACCTGCTGCTCTTGAAGGAAAAGTAGATACCGTTTTTCTGGAAAACAGGGCAGATATTTATGGTGTTTACAATCCTTCAACTCAAGAAATAGACATTCAAGATAAACATCAAGTTCCAAATGTTTCATTAATGAACCTTATTGCGATGAAGGTTTTAACAAAAGGTGGAGCAGTCTATTTACTTGAAAAAGAAGATATGCTTGGTGTTTCCTCTAAGGTAAATGCACTTTTTAGATATTAAGGAAATTTGAACCGCCAGCATCGGGCAGCTCAGCACAATATGGTCATATGCAGAAATAATTGAGGTTTAAATTTAATATAGTTGAAGTAAAACATAAACGGCCAACTATAAAAAAGTAGGTTAACACTGAGAGGCACAGTTGTTCTCTGCGCTGGTTTTATGATTGATACCGGCTTGAGGTGTGGCCATGTTTATTATACTGGTATTGTTAAATGTGTGCATTTTACTTCAATGAACTTTGCTAGACAGTAAATTATTTAAAAAAAAAACGAAGCTGTACCTATATTTGACTGTAAGACTCTCTATTATTAAAGCAGTTGTCATAATAATTTTTTAATGTTTTTCCTTGCTTTGGCCAACAATGAACCGAGTGCAACCTTTCAATTCACAATCTCTCCCCGGCCGGAAAACATTTCTGTTTGAAAGTCGCACGTTCCATAAATAGACAATTTTATTTCAAAGATGCCTGATTTCTTAGAGGCTTTAAAATGACCATAAATGCCTGATGGTTATCACTATAATATCTGTAACTTTATTATTTTACTTCCGAAGTAAATTTTTATCACCTAATATTTCTTTTGATGGCAGATGCTAAGATAAATTGGTTTCAAAGCAAGATAGAACAGGTTATCACTGAGCTTGAATCTAGCCAAACAGGAATTACGGATGAAGAAGCTGCAAAGCGCAAGTCTAAATACGGTGCCAATACGATCCGTGCCCAAGAGGAGAGAAGCCTTTGGTCTATTTTATTCGCCCAGCTAAAGAGTCCGGTGGTTTATCTGCTTGTTGCTGCCACGGTAGTTTCATTTTCTTTTGGTGATTTTACGGAAGGCTTCGCCATCCTGTTGGTGATTGTAATTAATACGGCCATTGCGTTCATCATGGAAAAACAAGCTCTGCAGTCTATGCAGGCCTTGAAGAAACTGGACAAGGTAATGGCTAAGGTCATTCGCAACGGGGAAATGAAAGAAGTGCTTTCGGAAGAATTGGTTCCGGGTGATGTGTTGTTTGCCGAGGCAGGTGACGTCATTTCGGCCGATGCCCGTTTGATAGAATCTACTCAATTAGAAGTCGACGAATCTGCACTAACCGGAGAGTCATTGCCGGTAGCTAAAAACACCACAGCTCTTCAGGAAAACACCCCTCTCGCAGAGCGCGATAACATGTTGTATAAAGGTACGGCCATTACACGTGGAAACGGAAAGGCTATAGTAGTGGCAACAGCCATGAAAACGGAGCTGGGTAAAATTTCCGAGATGGTTCAGACCGCTCAGAGCGAGGAAATACCTTTAAATAAAAAGCTGGAAACTTTTAGCCGAAAACTAATCTGGATAGTAGTCATCATTGCACTGCCCATTTCTCTGGTGGGCGTATTTGGCAATCGCGACCTCTATTTGATGGTAGAAACTGCCATAGCCCTTGCAGTAGCAGCTATACCAGAGGGCTTACCGATTGTTGCAACTATTGCACTGGCCAGGGGTATGCTTAGATTGTCAAAACACAAGGTGATCGTGAAGAAGCTAGCAGCCGTTGAAACACTCGGGGAAACCAACGTGATCTTCACGGATAAAACCGGAACACTCACAGAAAATAAGCTGGAAGTAGATACCATTGCAGTGCCGAATGAGATGATGGAGGTAAAATGGGATGGGGATAAAAGCTCACTACAAATTTCTTCGGAAGAAAGGCCTGCACAAGAAAGCATCGATCGTTTACTGGAGGTTGCTGTATTGTGCAACAATGCAACTTACTCAAAGCATTCGGTAGTGGGAGATCCATTGGAAGTGGCATTGCTGAAGTTTGTATCAGGTTATAGGGAAAATCTGACTACAGATATCAAAGACAAAACGCAACGGGTAAAAGAACAACCGTTTAATTCTGACAGTAAAGTAATGGCAACACTTACTGACAAAGATGGCCAATATTTAGTGTCAGCCAAAGGAGCCACGGATGAGTTGTTAAAACTTTGTTCTCATATTCTCATAGAAAGCCAGAAAACCTCCATTTCGGATGAACATCATGCCTATTGGAAAAACAAGACCGACGAAATAGCCTCCCAGGGCTTGAAAGTTCTGGCATTTGCTTATCGGGAATTAGATGGAAAAAAGGAAGACTGGCTGTCGGACTTGGTGTTTATCGGGTTGGTCGGGTTTTTAGATCCCGCCAGAGCCGATGTGCCAGGCGCAATTAGCGCTTGTAAACGCGCAGGTATAAAAGTCATCATGGTAACGGGAGATCATCCGGAAACTGCACGAACGATTGCCTATAAAGTCGGATTGCTGGAAGATGAAGATGCTTCTGTTCTACACGGAAGTTCTATTAAGTCCATCGACAAACTGAGTCCCGAAGAGAAAAAATCGTTGGAAACCACCCTTGTTTTTTCACGCGTATCACCTGTTCAAAAACTCGAGCTGGTTCAGATATATAAAGAGAAGGGTGACATTGTAGCGATGACGGGTGATGGTGTGAATGATGCTCCCGCTTTGAAAAAGGCGGATATCGGGATTGCCATGGGCATACGGGGCACGCAAGTAGCAAGGGAATCTGCAGACATGATTTTGCAGGATGATGCTTTTCCTTCTATTGTAAGAGCAATCAGGCAGGGCCGCGTGATATTTAAGAACATTAAGAACTTTATCATTTACCTGATGTCGTGCAATCTGAGTGAGATTCTCGTCGTGTCTATCTCTTCATTTGCAAATCTGGCCTTGCCCCTGCTGCCATTACAGATTTTATTTTTAAACATCGTCACCGATGTGTTTCCAGCCCTGGCCCTAGGCATGGGCGAAGGGAACAAGTCTATAATGGATCATCCGCCACATAATCCAAAAGAGGCATTGATAAGTAAAAGAAATTGGGCTTCAATCATCATTTACGCTGCGGTGCTGACCATTTCTGTTCTTTCAGTATTTTTTTATAGCCTGTTCTACAAAGGTTATAGCGATGAAATTTGCAATAGCATCTCGTTCCTCACACTGGCCTTTGCCCAGTTGCTGCATCCGCTTAGCCTGATTGGTGCGAAAGAAAACCTGATCAAAAATGATATTATTCGGAATCCGCATATTTGGGCAGCGGTTGTGTTTTGCGTTGCAATCATCCTTGCTGTCTTTTACATTCCCTACACTAAGGAGGTGCTTAACTTACACTTCCTGGGATTTGAAGCCTGGGTTTCCGTTGTTATCGGAAGCGTAGCTCCCGTGTTTATCATCCGGGCATTGAAAATGATTCGCTTGATGGATTAGGATTTTCAATGGATCCCGCTATTATCCAACTTAAAAGCAGGACAAGCACAGGAATAACTATTGGTTTGTTCTTCTCGTCAGAACTTGTTAAATTGACAATTGTAGTTAATGCTGGATGGATATAAAGACCTTAAAAAATATAACTTATGCCTTATAAACAACTAACCATACCTCGTTTTGTCCCTATTCGCTTCGTCCCATAGAATCTTGCTGCGTGGCAATGCCTTCGGATTGGGAGGAGTTATCTAAAATTGAAAAACCAGATCAGTATACCATCGCAAATATTTTCAGGCGACTGGGGCAAAAAGATTAATAACTTAAAGCCTAAAATTTAAATGCACAACGGGTTACTATCTATAAAAAAATATTAAAGATAGACGTTGGCCGAAGTGTCATAGTTTTAAACGAAAAATTATAATAACAGAAAGTGTTGGTAGTAGAGTTTTTGGTAGCAGTACTATCGAATTGAATTCGATGGTTTAAAGTGTAATAATAAGTGGACTAAAAGAAAAAGAAATACCTATTTTTCAACCATTAGCTAACTGAACATTATAATAATTTATATTAATTACTTTGCTTAACAATAAATAAATTCCATTTGCTATCTTATCGTTGATAAAAGTCTCTGCTCCAACCGTCATATTATTTATTCCCCACTTTTGACAAACGTTTTCTCCTTAAGAAAAGCGTTGTCTAAACCAATTGGTTTCTTTTAGTTTTCAATGTTTGACTCTTTATTTTTAGTATGAGCAAATTTCTTGTTCTTGCCTTCAATCGTCTTTAAATATCATTATCTTTAGTAATCGTCGTAAGGGATGCAAACAGTATTTCCTTGGACGTTGGGACTCATGCGAAAAGTTACCAAAACATTAAAAATTTAAATTATGATGTACGGATGGATTATCGGTTTAATACTCATAGTTGTTTTAATTGCAGCACTAGGAAGAGGCAGAATTTTTCAAAGGAATGCTGGCACAACTGCCATGAAGAAAAACAATAATTCTGCGATGGAAACCCTTAAAGAACGGTATGCCAAGGGAGAAATTGACAAAGACGAATATGAAGAAAGAAAAACCGAACTTGAAAAATAGTACCACAATTTAATGAGTGACTAGCAGTATTTCCGCCCAATCAAATACTGTGGTTTATCGACATACCATAGATCAGGAAATCGTGAATAAATCTAAAAAAGATATAACATGGATGACCATCAATGGTAATATACCCGGCCCTACTTCGCGTTTTTCAGAAGGCGAGTATGCTGTAATATACGTTGAGAATAAAATGGATATGGAAACCTTTTTTGAACAAGCAATCCAAATTAATCCTAATGTTTCAAAAATTACTGGTCTAATCTACGGTTATCGAATAGATGATGAACTAATTCAAAAAAATAGTACCGACAGAAATTCTAAGAACGAAGTTATTTTTACCCTTCAAGTATAGTTGTATTGCAATGCCGTAATCGTGAAAGTTAATATTCTTAAAATATCTTTCTTGATTATATACAATTACAAATGCCAAGCATCGGGCCATAGCCATAAAAGCAACAAGCCAAAAACGATCGTAATTCCAAAGGATACGCCTATCCACTTCGCTAATTGGCGCGTACCAAGAACAGCAGCCATAATACCTTTAAAAAATAGATTGGAGAGAGAAGCCAATAGTATAAGCCTCCAACCTATTGAAGTATTTAACCCGCCGCCTTTCATCAGTTGTGAAAGTGAAAGTGTTATTGCGTCAACATCGGTTAGTCCGCTAATAATAGCAACCAAGTAGAGCGCGTTATCACCAAATTTGTGTTTGGTAAATGCTACAGCAAACAAAATAACTCCGTACAGAAGTCCAAAGATCAAAGCACTTTTAAACTGTGTAGGGTTTTTTGGTTCGGGCATTTCTTCATATCCACTATTTTTTGTGATAATATAAAACAACCCAACACACAGAAGAACCATTAGGGCAAAGACCGTTATAAGCGGCAGCACAAGTTCGGGCAGCTTTTCGGGAATAACCACTCCTATCTCAATTAAGACCCGTACCAACGCAACGGCGGAAGCTACTGTAATAACAAATGCCGCCATCTTGTGAATAGATTCCGCATCTTTTGTTTTTCGAGCATAGCTCACAGTAGTTGCTGTACTGCTAATAAGTCCGCCCAAAATTCCATTGGAAATGACCCCTACTTTTTTACCAACAAATTTATAAATGAAATATCCAACAACACTAATGCCTACAATTAAGGTTACCATGAACCAAATATTACGTGGGTTAAACACATCTAGTGGTCCAAAGGTTTTATCCGGCAAAAGCGGTAGGATCACTAATGATATTCCCGCAAAAGTCATTATAGCTGAAAGATCTTTTTGTTGTAGGTTTTCAATAAAATTATGGAGATGTTCCTTCGAATAAAGTAGAATAGCTATAGCACCACCAACCATAACCGCAATTACGCGATCGCCCATAACCAAGTAAGCTCCAACAGCAAACATAAGAAGGGCGGCCACTTCTGTAGTTTGGCCCACATCGGTCTTGTTTAGTTTTTTAAGCTTTATCACATTTGCGGTTACCAATAAGGCAGTGAGACAAATTCCGAGTATAGGAAGAATAAATGGATTGCCAAAGTCTCGAGCTAAAAAGGCAGCAATAACACCCATAACCGAGATTAGGGTAAAAGTGCGCACACCAGCCATTTCATGGTCGCTTTTTTGCCGCTGAAGTCCGACAAGCATTCCCAACCCAAAGGCGATGGTCAAAGTAACAATGTCGTGATAATCCATAGGCATACCAAGTTAGTAAAATTTACACTAAATTCTGAATTTTCAATTTAGACATGGAATCCGGGAATACCAATTATCAAGACATTGTAAAACCTTAAAAGTTGGTATTTTCTCATACATTTAAAATTTAATTTTCGTGTTAATTTGAAAAGTTACTGTGTAAAATCGGCTACTTTTCAGATACAATAACATTAGCGTTCATTTTTACTATTCAAATTTCAACCAATGATTAAACTAAAATTGAAAAATTTTTATTTAAAATATTTCATGATTATAGCAAGTATTGCACTTATGATTTATAACATTTCTGAACTTGATTTTAATAATATTCAGAAGGGACCTTTTGCCGGAATTGTTTCAATTTTTTTTTTAATTTTAGCAATGCTGGTTACAATTAGAAATAAAAAGAAAATAACCACGTCTAACAAATCCATATATAAATTACCACAACTAAAAATCATACAAATATGTTCTGTGTAATTTAATTCAACCAAGAGAAATAAATGAAACACATAAGTTTACCATATCACTTAATTATTCCAACACTAATTTCTGTTCTGATCTTAGGAATAATTATCTATAAAAGAAAAATATCGTTAAAAAGCGGAAAAAATAAATGGTTTTGGATAAGTCTAACTCTATTTTTTACGCTATATCTTTTTATAGTTGGTGGAGCAACTTACTCTGATATTTCATCGCAATTAACTTTACAGAACTTTGACTTGAATGGGGACGGGTTTTTCAGTAGGAATGAAATTACCACTGAGCAAAAAGCCGCAATGAGAAATGCGATTTCAGATACAGGAAGAAATTTTGCATTTATAACTGGAATTATTTTTTCTGGAATTATAGCATTCTGCGCATATCTACTTGGGAAAGCAGTAGAATATTTTCAAAGAAAAAAACTAAACAAATTGTACCTTTAATATACTGGTGTGCAATCTATTCCTGATATATAGTTTTTAAAAATGAAAAAAAATACTATAAAAGATGTAATCTTAAATGACGGTTGTAAAATACCAATTGTAGGATTTGGAACCTACAAATCTAATGAAGAAGAAGGTATAGACTCTGTTAATACCGCCCTCTCCAATGGTTATTCTCTAATAGATACAGCAGCGATTTACGGAAATGAAGAAGCTGTAGGAAAAGGAATAATTGCAAGTGAAGTTCCCCGAGATAAAATTTTCTTAACAACAAAATTATGGCGTGAAAATTTAGGTTACGAATCTGCTAAAATTGAATTGGAAAAATCGTTAAATAGACTCCAAGTAGACTATATAGATCTTTACTTAATACATTGGCCTGCAAATAAAAAGAACTACGATAATTGGCAAAAAACCAATGCCGATACTTGGCGTGCTATGGAAGAAATGCAAGCTGAGGGAAAAATTAAATCTATAGGAGTAAGTAATTTTTTTCAAGAACATTTAGAGGCATTATTAAAAACAGCAAAGACCTTACCTGCGGTTAATCAAATTGAATTTCATCCTGGTTATTGGCAACAAGAATTAGTACAATATTGTCAAGAACAGCATATAAATATTGAGGCTTGGTCTCCTTTAGCAAGAGGTAAAGTATTGGAAAATAATCTATTGAAGAAAATAGCTCACGCACATAATAAATCTGTTCCCCAAATTTGTTTAAGATGGACCATTCAACATGATGTAATTGTAATTCCAAAGTCTTCAACTGCTTCAAGAATTAAAGAAAATATCGACATATTCGATTTTGAATTATCTTCAGAAGAAATGGAACTCATCAATAAGCTTCCTCAAATGGGATTTAGCGGAGAATTACCAAATATCTGGCCAGATAAAGTTTAAAAATAAAGATAAGTATACTTTCATCTTATAAACAAAAAGCAAATAAAACAGTGAACTCATCTACCTGTTTTAAAATTTGATCTAATCAAATTAATTATTTGCTTTTACTAATTCCAATATTGTAGCAGTTATCTTTCTGAAGCTTGGCTAAAAAATTCAGCCTTAACTCTATATTCTCTCTTATCAAAATATTAAACACTTTCAAATCAGTGTCTTAAAAATTATTATTTAGAATTATTATAAATAGTTTGGTTTTATCAACTCAACAAGATAAATTTGGCGATAATTATTATTTATATTAAGTCTAAATAAAAACAGATGAAACAATTATTACCCCTACTATTCATGCTCGTTAGTAGCATACTATTTTCGCAAAATGCCAGTGTAAATGGTTTAATTACCGATAGCAATAAGGATCCATTACCGTATGTAAACGTTTCAATAAAAAATTATAATAAAGGTTCTCAAACCAGCAGTGATGGGAAATTTATGATAACCGATCTACAAAATGGAACTTACACACTTACCATATCTTACATTGGTTTTAAAACAAAAGAGATCTCATTTACTATTTCTGATAATGAAGATCGAGACTTAAAAACAATATCCATTTATGAAGGAAATGAAATTCTTAATGAGGTAATTGTTCAAGGAGAACGAACCAATAAGTTTTCTAGAAAGAAAACCGCATACGTATCTAAATTACCTTTAAAAGATATCGAGAATACACAGGTTTATAGCACAATTACCACAGAATTACTAAAATCTCAACTCACTACAAATTTTGATGATGCCTTAAAGAATGCCACCGGAGTAGAACAGCTTTGGACGTCTACCGGTCGTGGTGGCGATGGTGCAGGATATTATTCTTTAAGAGGATTTTCGGTGCAACCACAATTGGTTAATGGCCTTCCTGGTTTAACTAATGGAACTATTAATCCTGCAAATATTGAACGCATAGAAGTATTAAAAGGGCCTTCTGCGACACTTTTTGGTAATGCGGTTAGTTCTTACGGTGGCTTAATTAACGTGGTTACAAAAAAACCTTATATAGGAACAGGTGGAGAACTATCTTTTACTACAGGATCTTATGGTCTTAATCAGATCATCGGAGATTTTAATACCCCTCTAAGTAAAAAAGACGATCTATATTTTAGAATCAACACAGCCTTTACAACAGAACAAAGTTTTCAAGATGCAGGCTTTAGAAAATCGTTTTTTGTAGCACCTTCCCTATCTTATAAAGTAAACAATAAACTTTCGTTTTCTTTCTATTCTGAAATCACACAAGCAGAACAAACAAATCCAACTTTTCTCTTCTTAAATAGATCTGCACCTTCAGAATCAAAAAACTTAGAAGAACTCAATTACAACAATAAATTATCTTTTACTAGTAACGATCTAACCCTAGAAAATCCAAATCAAAATTATAGGGTGGAGATGGATTATAAAATTTCAGATTCATGGCAATCTCAAACTTTAGTATCAAAAAGTGCAACCTTTACCAAAGGTTATTATTCTTATTTGTTTGAATACGGAATATTACCAAATAATACATTTACTAGATATATAAGCAAGCAAAACTCTAATACTCAAACTGCAGATATTCAACAAAATTTCACAGGAGACTTTAAAATTAGTGGCTTAAGAAACAGAGTGGTAATTGGCCTAGATTATTTTACGGCTACAACTACAGATAATAGCACCGGTTATGCATTTTATGGAAACATAACTCCAGATGGTGGGGCAAATGGTGATAATCCATTTACCGAAGAAGTTGAAAATGATCTATATCCACTTTCCACAGCTGGAGTAGACTCGGTATTAGCTTCACAACCTGTAGGAAACAATAAATCTCGATATCACATTTACAGTTTGTATATATCTGATGTTTTAAATATTACAGATAATTTATCTGCCATGTTAGGTTTAAGATTGGACAGATTTGATAATGAAGGAGCTATTAAAAGCGAGGAAGACGATTATCAACAAAATACATTATCCCCAAAATTAGGCCTTCTATATCAACCTATAAAAGATAAACTTTCCGTTTTTGGAAATTATCAAAATGGCTTTAACAATGTTGCACCTAAACTGGTAGGAAACCCAGAAGATGGAGCCCAACGTATAAAAACATTTAAACCGGAAAGAGCAAATCAGTTAGAAGTTGGAGTTAAGACCAATTTTTTTCAGAGTAGATTAAATTTAACGGCAAGTTATTATAACATTCAAGTAAAAGACAGAGTAATTCAAGATCCAGATTCTCCATTTAATAGTATTCAAGGCGGAGAAATAGAAAGTAAAGGTTTTGAAATTGAACTAAATGCAAATCCGTTTAAAGGATTAAATATTAGAGCTGGATACAGCAATAATGAAAGCAAGACCACTAAGACAGATGACCCTTTAATTCTTAATAAAAGACCTTTAGAAGCAGGACCTAAAACCTTATATAATTTTTGGGCAGATTATGAATTTAATGGAGTACTAAACGGGTTTGGCTCCGGAATTGGTTTTAATGGTGCTAGTGAACGTTTTGTGAAAAACTATACTACTACCGGCTATTTTACCTTGCCAAGTTATTTTGTAGCAAATGCTTCTATCTATTATAAAAGCGATCATTACAGAGTTGGTTTAAAGCTGAATAATGCTTTTAATAAAGAATATTACAAAGGTTGGTCTACAATTAATCCGCAAACTCCAAGAGCTTTAATAGCTAACATTTCTTATAATTTTTAATTAGCCAAATCAAGAAGAGTAATTCTATGGAGTTACTCTTCTTTTAAAATACTATTATGAATTTTAAAAAGATCATTTTCCAAGCGCATAAAATTATAGGCTTGGCAACGGGTTCAATTATTTTTATTGTTGCTATCACTGGTTGTAGCTGGGTTTTTAAAGATGAAATTGAAAATTTAACCAGCAATGAAATTAATATCGAGCCTAGAAATTCAGAAATTTTAACCCCTTCTGAAGTAAGAATTATTGCGAAAGAAATCTTTCCAGATCACACCATTCATGGTGCTATTTTCGGCAAACCCAATGAGAATATAGAGGTAGTATTTTATGATATTGAGCCCGAATTTTATCGAAGTGTTTTCATGAATCCTTACTCCGGTGAAATTGTAAATGTAAAAGATCACTTGTCAGGCTTTTTTGCATTTGTTTTAAAAGGCCATATGAGACTGTGGTTACCTGCCGCTGTAGGAGAAGAAATAATAGCAATATCTGTTCTATTATTTATTTTGATCATGATCTCCGGATTTATTTTATGGTTACCTAAAAAAACTAAAAATTTAAAGCAACGCTTAAAATTCAACTGGAAAAAGACGACAAGATGGAAACGAAAGAATTTTGATCTTCATTCTATAATTGGGTTATATAGTATCCCTCTAGCACTAATTTTAGCCTTTACAGGGCTTGTAATGTCTTATGACTGGTTTCAGAAATCGGTATATGTTGCTTTTGGAGGAGATAAAAACCCCACATTTCTTATTCCAGAAAGCAAAACTACTTCGATTGAAAATGATATAGATACGCTCCCTATAGATCGCCTATTACCCAAGCTGAAAAAGGAAAATCCCACAGCAGAAAGTTTTGAAATTCATTATCCTTCAAGTACATCAGAAGCAATTTATGTAGAAGTAACTAATACCGATGGTATATACTATAATTCAGATTTTTTGTTTTTTGATCAGAATAATTTAGAAGAGATAAAATCTCCAACAATATATGGTAGATATAAAAACTCTAAGGTTGCAGAAAAAATTCTGAGAATGAATTATGACATTCACATTGGAGCTATTGGTGGAATTACAGGAAAAATCATAGCATTTTTTGTGAGCCTGATAATTGCAAGTTTACCCGTTACCGGAATATTATTATGGTACGGAAGAAATTATAAAAAGAGAAAAAAATCCAAATAAATTACTGCACAATTCAGGCAAATAATTTGGTAATTAACAAGACTATTTTCAAGTTAAAATTTTAATTTGAAAACATATAATTCATATAATTCACTGCTTTTACCAGCAATTGTCTGTAGATCTAAGTCTATATTGAGTTTTGACTGATTTAACCATATATAATTTATTAAAAAACAAATGCAGACTTCACACCAAGGAGTATTATTTGGATAGATCTGAATTTATTCATTCTTATATATATGACCGTTTTTCATTACGAAACTCACATTTTCCATGGTTTTCATATTTTCTAATGGATCACCGTTTACGGCTATAATATCTGCCAAATAGCCATTTTTAATAGTTCCTAATTTGTCCATGTGAAGGTATTTCGCATTCACTGAAGTTGCAGATTTTAAAGCCTCTATTGGTTCCATACCAGCATCAACCATCAATTCTAGTTCTCTGTAATTTTCGCCATGAGTAAAAACTCCTGCATCTCCTCCAAAAAGGATAGTGACTCCTGCTTTTAATGCATTTATAAAAGATTCTTTTTTTGCAGTGATTTTCTCAGGTTCAGGATCTGTATCTTTATTCCATCCCTTATATCCTTCAATAGCATCTCCTGCAGCAAGAGTAGGACATAAAGCAACATCTTTTTCTTTCATAAGCTGAAAAATTTCAGGAGTTCCATTATCACCATGCTCAATGGTTTTCACACCTCCTTCTATAGCCCTTCTCATCCCTTCAGGAGTTATAGCATGAGCAGTAACGTAGGTTCCCGCAGATTCTGCAACATTCACCATGGCTTTAATTTCTTCAACGGTAAAAGTTGGCATAGAAGGAGCTCCAGATTTCCAGTGATAATCTGCGTATATTTTAATTAAATCAACTCCATTTCCTATTTGACGGCGTGCAGTACGAATGCCTTCTTCTTTACCACTCACCTCTTCGGCTCCTAATGGAACGTGAACTCCATCATAAAATCCTTTGGGGCCATAAGCACCAGTAGCCACAATTGCCGGTCCTGCTACTTGTAATCTAGAACCCGGAATAATTCCTTCTTCCATAGTTTTTTTTATATAAACATCGCTATATCCAGCACCTTCTGTTCCTAGGTCTCTCATAGAGGTTATACCTGCCATCAGCGAGTTTTTGAGGTGTACCGTGGCCCGAATAGAGCGTTCCACTGGCGATTCTTTTAAAACCTGATCATTCCAGGAAGTTTCGTTATATGGGTGAAGCAAGATATGCGAATGTGCTTCTATAAGCCCAGGCATTAAAGTTTTGCCTTCTAAATTTATGATTTCGGAATTTACTGGAATTGTGGCATTTTTTTCAGGTCCTGCATAAGTGATTTGATTGTCTTCAACAACCACGATCCAATTGGAATGCATGGATTCTCCATCAAAGACCTGTTGAGGTTTTAAGACGGTTTGAGAATATAAATATGGGATAAAAAGGAAAAAGGCTACAAAAAGGAATTTTATTTTCATAATTTTCGTTCTGAGGTAATTTTTTGTTTTAAAGATATAATAAAATTTATCTTAAATAAACTACCAGCAAGTCTTACAGCGAATTACACTTAGATAATTATCAATTTCCATCCGTTATAAAATCGGGGCAATTAAATTATTCTGGAGGTGGAAGGTTGGAATTAGTTAATGAAGACGATGTATATTATCATTTACGTGAAGGGGCTCGATAAGCAGTGATAATTTATATAGTTCAGCATCGGTTTTTAGAAGACCTACACTAACAGGCGATGCTTATGGATTAAAATCTATAAGGGGCAACTAAAAATTTATGAGGAATTACAGATCAATAAAAGATTTAGATCTACTTTATTTCTGAAGATTATGCTGTAGATATCATGGTAGCTATTGCTTTCTATGCAACAAGATTTTTCAAAATGAACGATCTGCATTATGATCAATTTTATTTAACAGGAAACTCGGAGTTCTACACACTTAAGAATTTCTATTCTAACAATTTTGGAACTGGACCTAAATATTATCTGAACCTAGAAAACTGCTTAGGGCATAATTCAATAACTAACTCTTAACCAATTAAATTAATGTAGAGTTAATATTTTAGCCTCAACTTCATTAATTTTACATTATGATTATAATAATTGGAGCAGGCTTATCCGGTCTTCTGACTGCTTATCGCCTAAAAAAGGAAGGTATTCCATTTAAAATTCTTGAAGCTAGAAATAGAATAGGTGGAAGAATCAACACTGTCTATGGTACAAACAACACGCCTTTAGAAATGGGCGCAACTTGGTTTGGCAAGGAGCACAGAAATTTAATAGCTCTCCTGGAGGAATTAGGTATTGAATACTTTGAACAGTATATGAAGGGCACCGTTTTCTTTCAGCCCTTCTCTACTTCGCCAGCAGAATCTATACAAATTCCTACTCATCCACCTAGTTATCGGATTTCCGGTGGAACTTCCAATCTTATAAATACCTTATATCAAAAGTTAGATCAAAAAGATATCTTACTTAATCAATCTGTAAAGAAAATTAAATTCGAAAACGATTCTGTTCAGGTAATTACAGAGGAGGTTTTTGAAGGAGACAACGTAGTTTTAGCTATTCCACCTAAATTATGGGGTCAAAAGATCTCTTTCGAGCCAAATTTACCTGATAATTTGAGGAGTATAGCTCAACAAACGCATACTTGGATGGAAGATTCAATAAAAATTGCGTTGACATATAAGCAAGCATTTTGGCAAGAAGAAAACCTTTCTGGAACTTTATTTAGTAATACTGGACCTATTACAGAACTATATGATCATTGTAATCATGAAAGGTCTAAATACGCGCTTTGTGGGTTCCTAAATTCATCTTTTAAACGACTTGATTCTGCCGAAAGACGATCTAAAGTTATTAACCAATTAAAAAATGTTTTTGGAGAAGAAGCGGGAGACTTTTTAGATTATAAAGAATGTATTTGGAGTAAAGAAGAAAATACCTTTGAAGCATCTTCTATTGATCTTTATCCGCATCAAAATAATGGAAATCCAATTTTCAGCAAATCCTTTATGGGAGATAAATTATTGATTTCCAGCTCTGAATCTGCTTCAGAATTTCCAGGATATATGGAAGGTGCAGTATTTTCAGCAAACACAATAGCGAAAAAAATAGCTGCTCAAATCCCGGGTTAGCTTCATTATAGGTTAAAATGATTTTAAAAACTTCGATAAATGGAGAAACCTAGTAAGGCGATGTATAGATTTCTAGTATTTAAAGCAATTACAAAACGAATTTTTTGTCTAGTTTTAGATCATTAAAATAATGATGTATGTTTTATAACATCAAAATAAAACCGATTAGTATGGACTACTCCAATAAAAAAGCATCTATCTTATTAGCAATAGGTTTATTTGCAATGGCAGGGACACAGATTCTTTCACGTTATATCGAATTATCAGATTTTATGAATGGTGGTTTAATTGGTATCTCTTTAGGATTAATGGTTCTTGGAATTATTTTCAGGATTAAGAAAAGATCTACACAGAAACTCTGAAACCAAAATTGAGTTCTCTTTACTCTCATAAATTTCAATTTAATTTCTCCAAATTTTATTTTTGATACCGGTAAAGATTTCTTACCAAAAGATCTTTAGAAATGTTCGCCATACACTATCTAATTAAGGAAAAGTGCCCAGATAATATTTCATTTTCAGAATTCACTGCTCGGTACCAGTAATCGTCTGCGGGCATTGGTTTCCCATTATAAATCCCGCTCCATTTCAAATTTTGAGGATCTAATTGCTTTAGTAATTTCCCATATCTATTATAAATATAAAGTGAAACGATAGGAAAGTTGGGTTCCGGATTAACCACCCAAAAATCATTATAACCATCATTATTGGGAGAAAAGAATTCAGGAAAAGCCGTTATAGATTCCATACAATCCTTAACTATTAATTTAAACGAAGATTCCCCATAACAGTTGAGATTATTACTTTGAGCAACGCGAACTTTTATTGTTGTTTCATGATATGGGATCGGGTTCACATAAGAGTAGAATAAACTATTTCCAGATTCATCAAAGAATGTAATCGATACATCTTTTTTCTCTTCACGTATTTGCTCCACTATAGGTAAGAGGTCAAAATCTGCAAATCCATCATGATTAAAGTCACAGGCAATAATATCATCAATATTTTGCACCAGATCTGAACTATTAAGAACTATTTTATACACTACAGTTTTTGAACACATATCTTCAGTAGTAATAGTCACGTTGTAAAACCCTACATTTTCTAATGAGATATTATTGATTATAGGGTTCTGTTCTGTGCTTTCATAATTATTTGGACCAGACCAACTATATGATATACCAACTTCAGCATTTAACTGCATATTCTGTCCTGAGCATACTGCTATTTCCTGATATGCTGCCGAATTTTCCTGAGAAGTATTCAATGTAAGGTCTAAAATCCAATAATCCCATTCCCCATTAGAATCTTCGGTTTTATCTCCAGTTGCATTAGAAAGAGACCAACCTCCTGCAACAAAACTACCATCGGCGGCAGGAATTACGTCTGTAAGTTGATCCATTCCATTTCCACCAACAGTTTTATCCTGTTCTATATTCCCTTGAGAATCTAATTTAACCAGCCAATAATCTCTATCTCCTCTTGAATTCTCAGTTTTACTTCCGGAAATATCAGAATAGCTCATACTTCCAACTATATAACCATGATCTAAGGTTTCACGAACGTTTGCGAAGTCTTCAGTACTAGAACCTCCAATAGTTTTTTGCCAGATGATATCACCATTTACATCAAGTTTTAACACCCAAGAATCTACCGAATTACATACGCTATTTTCAGTCTTTTCTCCTGAAATATTAGAACCAGATATTCCTCCTAAAATATAATTCCCATCTGAAGTGGCGTGAATAGCAGTGGCATAATCTCCATTGTTACCACCAATTGTTTTTTGCCAAACAATATTTCCCGATATATCTATTTTAAGAATCCAAAAATCACCTATACCTCTGGAATTTTCTGTCTTTTCTCCTGAAATATTAGAAAAAGAACTCCCTGCAATGATGTATCCTCCATCAAGAGCTTTGATCAAGGATTTAGCGTTATCTATATCATTCCCACCAAAAGTCTTTTGCCATTCTATGGCACCATTTGCATCTATCTTAAGAATCCACATATCATAATCTCCTCTTGAATTTTCAGTTTTATCGCCTGAAATTTCAGATTTAGACTCTCCTCCAAGTAAATATCCACCGTCAGCCGTTTCTATTAAAGTCCATAATCTATCTACATCATTTCCGCCATAAGTTTTATCCCAAATAACATTTCTATCACTATCTAATTTAACCACCCAATAATCATCATTCCCTCTAGAATTTTCGGTTTTGTCTCCTGAAATATTCGAGTTGCTGTAACCCCCAATAATATAACCTCCGTCTGAAGTTTGTTTGGTAGTACTGGCAAATTCCCCAAATCTTCCACCAATAGTTTTTTGCCAAATTATATTACCTGAATCCTTATCAATCTTCAAGATCCAGAAATCATTATTTCCACGAGAATCTACTGTTTTATCGCCTGAAATACCAGAAAAAGAATAACCTCCTACCAAATAATTACCATCGCTGGTATATTCTATAGAATTTAGCCATTCAATTTTAGAGCCTCCTATTGAATTTTGCCAATTAATATTTTGGGATTGTAACGATAGACTTATAAAAATAAGAAGAAGGGTAAAAACAGAAGATTTATACATTTACTTGAGTTGTGTCACCACGAGGAACTATTTTAAAAAAAATAAAAATGCACCTTTTAGGGATGATCGAGTTTTATTAACGAAAATATAAATTTATTTTAAAGGTCTATTACTTGAAAAGAAATGTCATGTAGTCTAACATAAAAAGCCCCTCCAAATATATTTTGAGGGACTTTTGCACTAACAATTAACATTAACTATAATCTATTCAGGTACCTATCTGCTATTAACTCTTCAGGTATCATCCTATTATTAGCAAGAATCATTTGAACTTTCCCTGTAACAGGGTTTTGAAAAACAGAGTATCCTCGTTTGCAGGTTTTATATCTGTAGAGACTAGCTTTCAAGCCGGATATAAATCCTTCCTCTTTTGTTACATTATATATTTTGTGAGAACAATCAGTTTTATACAAACAGCGTGGTCTATTTTCTTCCGGCACCAATCTCCAGTAAAGTTGAATGAGTAAGAGAAGTGTGTATTTCATGTTACAAATTTTATTAGGTTTCAAAGTAAATGTTGGAGCAGCCCGCAGGCTATTATTCCCTACAAAAACAGATTCAGCTAAAAACTGACACTTATTTATGAATTTAGTAGGGATATTATATCTTATCGAAAATACTGGAATAACATGTCATACACTTACGGTTTACCGTAAGATAAGCAAGGTCTATTTCAAGATCAGAAAGTAGGGATACTGATGACTAGATGCGATAAGAGGGTTGATAATCTTCAAATTTCACGCCGAAAATCAACTTTTTAAAATTATCTGTCAAATAAAATTATATTTTTAATAATTAAATTTAGTTTTTTGAAACAAATTTTAATCGATCCCTATCTCTAACTTCGTAAAGAACATGCTTAGTCTCAAGTGAGATCAATAAATAAAAGCATGTTATAATTTGATATAAATGACTGACAGCTCATGTATTAAGAAATATTTGATTAATATTTAACGAACATTTGTAACTCTCTACTCATTCATAATTTTAATTTTAAGTACACCAAAAAGAATAATTATGAAGGATGATAAAGATAATGCCAAGAAGAAGGATATGCAGCAAAACATATCTGATTTTGAGGGAAAGACAATGACTACCAATCAGGGGCTTAAAGTAAACGATACCAATAATTCTTTGAAAGCCGGGGAACGAGGAGCGACCCTTTTAGAAGATTTTATTTTAAGAGAAAAGATCACACATTTTGACCATGAAAGAATTCCGGAAAGAATTGTTCATGCTAGAGGAAGTGCTGCTCATGGTTATTTTGAGTTATATGAAAGTCAGGAGAAATATACCAAAGCCGGAATTTTTACAGATACCAATAGAAAAACCCCCGTTTTTACAAGATTCTCTACCGTTGCAGGATCTAAAGGATCTGCAGATATGGCCAGAGACGTACGCGGTTTTGCTGTTAAATTTTATACTGAAGAAGGGATCTTTGATCTTGTAGGTAATAATATGCCTATTTTCTTTATTCAGGATGCCATGAAATTTCCAGATCTTATTCATGCGGTAAAACCTGAACCTCATCGTGAAATTCCTCAAGCAGCTTCTGCTCATGATACATTTTATGATTTTATTTCTCGCACTCCCGAAACCTTGCACAATCATATTTGGGTAATGAGTGATCGTGCCATTCCAAGAAGTTTGAGAATGATGGAAGGTTTCGGGATTCATACCTTTAGACTCATCAATAAAGAAGGAAAATCTCATTTCGTAAAATTCCATTGGAAACCTCTGTTAGGAGTGAAATCTGTTACTTGGGATGAGGCAGTAAAACTGCATGGTGCAGATAGTGATTTTCACCGTCGCGACTTATGGGATGCTATAGATTCTGGGCAATTTCCAGAATGGGAATTAGGGCTACAAGTGGTTCCGGAAGAAGATGAACATAAATTTGATTTTGATCTTCTAGACCCAACAAAATTGATTCCGGAAGAAATGGTTCCTGTACAGCGAATAGGGAAAATGACACTTAACAGAAATCCGGATAATTTCTTTGCAGAAACAGAGCAAGTTGCGTTTCATCCAGGTCACATTGTACCGGGAATAGATTTTAGTAACGATCCTTTATTACAGGGTAGACTTTTCTCTTATACAGATACTCAACTTTCAAGATTAGGAAGTCCAAACTTCCACGAAATCCCAATTAATAGGCCAATTAATCCTGTGCATAACAATCAGAGAGATGGTCATATGAGAATGACCGTAAATAAAGGAAATACTGCTTATTTCCCTAATTCTATGAGCGGTGGATGCCCTCATTTAGCCAAAATGGCCGAAGGTGGATTTACCAGTTATGAAGAGAGAATTGATGCCAGTAAAGTGAGAGCTAGAAGCGAAAGTTTTAGCGACCATTATTCTCAACCGGGAATTTTCTACAGAAGTTTAAAAGACTGGGAAAAGAATCACGTGGCAGACGCCTATTCTTTTGAATTAGGAAAATGTACTCAAGATTATATAAAAGAGCGAATGCTTTATCTAATCGATAAAATTGACAAAGACTTGGCAAAAAAAGTCGCCGATAATTTAGGTTTAAAAGTTCCTTCTAAAATTGAGAAGCCGGTAAATCAAGCTATTGGAGCAGATGATGACGGCACTAAAAATGAACCTCAAGAAAGAAAAGACTATTTAGATAAATCGGAAGCTTTAAGTCAAACTCACATTAAAGCAGATAGTATTGCCACAAGAAAGATCGCATTTTTAGTAGGTGACGGTTTTAATGCTGAAAATGTGAATGCCATGAAAGAAGCTTTAGAAAAGAAAAAAGCTGTGGTAAATTTAGTGGCCACTCACGGAGGGTCTGTAAAAGATTCAGATAGTAAAATGCATAAAGTAGATGCCGCCTTAATGACCACCGAAAGTGTAGCTTTTGACGCCATCTATATTCCTGGTGGGGCAAAAAGCATTAAAGCATTAAAAGACAATGCCAAGGCCAAGAAATTCATTAATGAAACTTTAAAGCATTGTAAGGCCATTGCTATAGATGACGAAGGCGCGGAGTTATTTGATGAAACCTTCGGAAAAGATTTTAAAGATGATGAAGCTGTATGTATCAATAAAAAGCCAGCTGATTTTATAAAGGCAATAGGAATGCATAGAAATTGGAAAAGAGAAGATAAAGCAAAAATGATCCCTGCTTAAACCAATATTTAAGTAACAATTTTAATAAATTAATCCCGTCAGACTAAATTTTGACGGGATTTTTTTAATAACAGATTTTATAATTTCTAAGGTAATATCAAAACCTACTTAGTCTAAGATTCTCTAAGCTTCTTCTTGATTGACTCCGGCAGCTTCCAAGAAAAATTATCTAGAATTTGCTTATATACTTCTTGCCATAAGGGAGAAGTTTTATCGGAAAGCGTTTCTCGATGCTTTTTAAGCAACATCATTACTTCATAAACACTATGATAACCGGGTAAAAGTTCTTCGCAATTTTCAAGTGTTGCTATAGCCTGATCTATATTTTTATCTAATAAAAAATTTAAAGCTTCTTGCTCAAGTTTTGCTGCCTGTTCAAGTTTAGATCCAGAACCTATGTTGTTATTTTGAAACTGAAGTTTAATACTATTATCAACTTCCTCTGATTCTTCAATATCTTCAAGAGATATACTCATTCCGGCCTGTATATTTGGTGGAAGATCCACTGTACTTGCCACATCCACATTTTTTCTATTTCTGGCACTTTCATCCAGTTTAATAGCCATTACCTGCGGATACAATCTAGTATCTTCATCATAAATTTTTGACTTGATTGTTGCCAATGCTTGCATCGCATTTTGTATAGTTGTTTGATTGATCTCTGAAGGTAACGGCAGCAACGTAGTAACATCTTTAGATTTAATTCCAATAACTTCTATCATTAAAGTTCCGCTTAACTTTCCGGCCTTTGCTGCCAAGCCTATGGAATATAGATCACTAATATTAATTCCCGCTTCAGCAGTGGTGATAAGGGAAATGAGTCTTAAGCCAACCCCTACTCTTTTATAACCAATAAAATTATTTCGATCATCTTGCTGCCCTAAAGTTGCATATTTCATATAATCCATAGTAACCTTATAGCTTGTATTCTTTTTTGAGATTGCAAATGGAATGTAGGCGATCTTACCTTCTGATGTTAATTGGCCTATGGAAACGAGCACTGTTTCATTATTTAAAAACCCCAGAGTTTCTTCAGAATTCAAGAGTTTTAAATCTTTACTGGCTATTACACCATCTTGGACTATCAGAATATCATTGTTAAACTCGGTAGGATCTACTGGTTCAAAACCTCTAAATTTTTCAAAAGTCCTGCCTTCTTCAAAGATCGATTCTGAAGTTCCCAATGTTTTACAACTTCCAAATAGAAAAATTATAAAAGAGGTGTAGAAGAAAAATTTCATTCTATATTTTTTAAGTTGGCATTAATTTTTCTAAAGGCTATAAAATAAAATGTAAGCCACTGAAATTCAGCAACTAAAGCTAATGTAATATTTTTTAAAAATGTTTTTTTCTTTTGATTTTTTCAAGGGTAGACATACATTTAAGCTTGAATTATCATTTTTTTGAAATAAGGGTAGAGGTTTCTCTAAAGGCTTTATTCTAGAATGCATGCTTATATTAGCTAATTCAAGAAAAATTAAACATAAAACCATGGATAAAGACTTTTGGGTAAAACTCAAATCCCAATTACTGGAATTTCTAATTGAAATAGGACCTGAAATTATTTACTCATTAATAATCCTGATTCTCGGAATATTTTTGATTAAAATATTAATGCGGATTCTTAAAGGGACACTTAAAAAGTCTAGGATCGAGCTTTCCCTAAAAACTTTTATTGAGAGTCTCAGTATCTTTTTATTATACGGTTTTCTATTCTTTATTATTGGATCCATCTTAGGTATTAAAACCACTTCATTTATTGCTGTTTTTGGTGCCGCAGGTATCGCCATAGGGCTAGCCTTGCAAGGAAGTTTGTCCAATTTTGCAGGTGGTGTACTTATTTTGGTTTTTAAACCATTCAAAATAGGAGATTTAATAGATGTAAATGATAATCTGGGATTTGTTGAAAAAATTGATATCCTATATACACGAATAAAAACTTTTGATGGAAGAATAATTACTATGCCAAATGGTAATGTCTCTAATAGCGACGTGGACAATCGTACTATGGAAAGATATCGTAGGATAGATCTTGATTTAAAATTCTCTTTTGATGAAAATATGGATAATGTTCGCCAGATTATCATTAATGGAATGACCAAACACCCAAAACTTGCCAGCCACCTACCCGTTGATGTTTGGCTAGATGAAATTGGTGAATATCAAATGAAAATTAAAGCCAGATGCTGGGTAGAATCCATAGAATACTGGCCTGCATATTGGGAACAACTCGAAGCTGTAAAGAAGGAACTAGATAGAGAAGGAATTGTAATACCAATTCCAAAACACGTTATTTATAAGGAAGATCAAGCTTAAACATTTTTATTTCAAGATGATCTCCTCCTTCTAATTTCCTTTGAAAGAATATAAATGAATCAATCTCTTATCTCTACTCTTATCCCTTTAGTATGTGCAGAAAATTCTGGAGCATACATACTTTCTAACAAAGTGATACCATTAGAAAAACTACCGGCGTTATTAGCCCGAACTGTATATTCTAATACATAAGTACCTTTCCTTAAAGAGTCAAAGAAAAAATGTGTAGCAGCATCACGAGTGCTTTGATAATAACCTGTACCGTCTTGATACTTATATTCACTTAAAACATCTGTTGGTTCAAAACCACTGGCGCGCATATCTTTTAAATGAATAAAATCCATATCTGCCTTACTTCTAACAACCAACCTTACTGTAACCAGATCGCCTGATTTAATTGGAGTTTTAGAAGTCACCTTCTTCAATTTGTTATTTGCCAATTTTAGATAGAGTTCCTTTTCAACATTTAGCGGACTTTCGGTTTGATCTTTTATCTTATCCAGATCTTCAAAATACTGCCAGTAAGCTCCACCATAACCTGCAGTAGAATTATTGTTTTCAATTTGAATGTCTCCAAGGCTCTTATCTACTTCGTTTGCATTCCAATTTACTTTTAGATAACCAGTACCGACTTCCTTTATGGTTTCTTCTAGCTTTTCAGCACTAATAACTTCATTACCCAATTTAATATTGGTATTGTCTGAAATACTTAACCAGTCTCTCCCCTTCATTAGTAGAGCATAACTAGCCGCAGTTGTAGATTTCGTTGTAGACCAATGAGTTGTGCGCTTATTCTGGAGCAGCCAAATTTTCATTTCTTCAACAGCATGCTCATCTTCTAGCACTTCACTAAAAGCTTCTATTAACATAGCCTGAGTTTCTACAGGCGTTCTGCTATAATTCCAAGAAGATTCATTTTCTTTCCAATACATTCCATAATCTTGGGAGTAAACGGCAGATTCCTTTAAAGAATTTAGAATCTTTTTCGCCATCTCTTCTTCATCAAAATTATTTAACACCAAGGCAAGAATACCCTTAGTGTGTAAAGATTTTTGTAGCCATTCATTTTTCTGAAATTGTATCACTTTACGTGCTAGTTCTAGCTGCTTATTTGGTAAAGGATAATTTTTAAGATAAAAACTTCTGGCATATAAATATGTGAGTGCAAAATTACTCCTATAGAATTCGTCCTTATCTCTTCTATAAGAATCCATTTTTTCTATTCTTAAAAATTCACTATCCAGGTATTTTATCGCATTAATTATAATTTTTCGCGAATCTAATTCCACATCAAGTTTCTCTAATTGACCAAAACCAGTCAAGATAGTTCGAGTGATATAGAAATTATCTCTTCCATTAGAAAACCATGGAAACGCTCCTGAAGGATTTTGCATTTGATATAGCTTTGAAAGAGTAGATTCTATTTCCTGCTTTAATTTTTCAGTATTAAAAAGTTCTGCAACCCTTTTCTTTTGCGCAGTTTCAGATTCTGCATCTATTACCCAAGGCGTTTCTGCAAGCAAAATTGATCTCAGATCTTCATTCTTTTCGAGATTGCTTACTAATGAACTATCCTTCCTCCATTCATTGAATACTGCAGCAATTTTAGGTTGAGAGGTAACTATTTTATTCCCTACCGAATTCGCAAATATTCTGGAAAATAATTGCTCGGAACAGTTGTGTTCATATTCCATTAGGTAAGGCAAGCTTTGTATAGCATACCAGGCCGGATTAGAACTATACTCTATTGTAAACTGATGATTTTTTAAAGTATTTGAATTCTGATTCTTGAGATTCTCAAATACATAATTCTCAGTTTCTCCAGCACGAACAAAGAAAGGAATGCTTTCTTTTACGAGCATTTTATTTTTAAGAACTGGCAATAGATTTTCTTCACCGTCAGAAAAATCTCCAGCTTTTGCCAATATTCTATATGTAACTGCAGGAATTGTATCTGATACCACTAGTTTCCATGAAACAATTTCACTTTCAGAACTATTCATTTTGAAAGATTTAAAACTTTCAAAATTATTCATAGCTTTATCTATGGGTTGCATTGTGACAGCATTAAATAATTTTAGAACTGCATTTCCAGACATTGTTTCCTGTGATAGATTACTAATTTTGGACTTAAAAATAATAGTATCTCCTTCTCTCAAAAATCTAGGTGGATTGGGCACTACATTTAGTTCTTTCTGGGTTATCACTGTTTTTTGAAGATTTCCGGTATTCCATTTTTTGGTATGAGCCAATAATCTCAATTTCCAACGAGTAAGTGCTTCTGGACTTGTAAAACTGAATTCAATTTTTCCATTCTCATCTAATTTTAAGTCAGGTAAGAAAAAAGCTGTTTCGTCAAGATTCTTTCTAGCCTCCACATTTTGAAGCGCAGCAATTCCAGCTTTAGTAGTTATTAGAACCGCCCCATAGATAGCTTTTGCCCCGTATAAAGCAGTTGCTTCAAAACCCTTCAATATCTCTACGTTTACAATATCTGAAGAATTTAGATCATACTCTGTCACAGGATTTCCATCCACTATAATAAGTGGAGTAGCACTTGTATTCAAACTTGAATTACCGCGAATCATAAGTACATCACTAGCTCCAGAACTCTTCAATTCTACTCCGGCAACCTTTCCTTGAAGTAGCATTGCTTCACTTAGAACTTGACCATCATTTGTTACTTCTGCAACTCCAGTTTGAACTACCTCATCTAATTGGGCCGAATCCTGTTCTAATACAATAAAAAATTCAGACTCATTAAGTATTATATATTCTAAGGTCTTAAATCCTATGTAAGATATTACAAGCACATCTCCCTTTTCAGCCTCTATGGCAAAATCTCCATCAAAATCAGTTTGCGTTCCAGAGGTGCTATTTTTAATTATAATATTTACACCAGGAAGAGGCATCCCTTTCTCATCTACAACTTTACCTTTAATATTACCATTAAGAACTTTTTCTTCTTCTTTTTTCTTTTGATTTAGATAATGTCTATAATACCAAGAATTTTGTCCTCCAAAACTCAGTCCGAACATTTTAAGTTCATCAAAGAATGGCTGTATTGGACGAAAACCCCATGATGGTCTATAATTAACATTAAGATCTTTTACATTCCCGAGATGGGAAGATTTGAAATATGGATAGTTAGTGTAATTATTTTCAAAGTTCGTCTCTGTATTCCATATACTTGTTTTGAATTGATCTAGGGAAGCGTCGTACATAGACGCTAGAACCTCAGCCTCTGGAGATTTGTTTTTGCTATCATAAATACTAAAACTCCAGGTTTCATCTAAACCAGGCTGAATCTTATTTCTGAAGGTTTTAATTTCTATTTTCAGTGGCTTCAGCTCGCTTTTAAATGTAATTATTTCGTCATGATTGATAAGAGAATTATCTCGCACTCCTGTTATTTGTAATTTAAATTCAGAGTCATCCAATGTGGTAATTGGGATCTTAATGATTTTGGTTCCATCCACTTCTACAAACTGTTTAAACACAATTGTGTTACGATTGCTGTAAGCCGCAACCTTAAGGTGAAGATCTTTATACGGCGTTTGAATTCTAATTTTTGCAAATCCATCTGTTTTAATACGATCTCTATTTATAACCTTTACAGCAATTCTATTGTTACTAGCTAAATACTTACTTTTTGGATCTCTTACTTGAAAAACAGCCTTAGATATGGTCTCATTATTTTCACTTTGTACTTGTAATTCAATTAGGTAATTGCCTTCTTTCCAGTTTTCTGCTATTTTAAGTTGATTCTCGAACTCCCCATCAGATTTAAAAGTTGATTGGTAAATCATCTCAGATTTTGGTAATTCTTCCAGTTTTGGTTTATTACCATAGGGTTCATTAGGAAATAGTTGATGGAATTTCTCTTTCGTAATTAAATTATATTCTGGAGCCTCCCACCACCGATCTTTAAATATACTTGAAGGGGTTTTTAATTTAAAAACATTAAGTTTTCCAGATATCGGTACTTTGTTATCATTTAGATTAACCGACTTAATATACATTTTTAAAGTATCTCCTAGGTTCAGTGATTTCTGTGTATCTAGATCTACAATCAGATTTTTATTTCCAATTTTAATCTCTTTGGAGCTAGTTCTTGTTTCTCCGGTTATATCTGTAACACTAGCATTTACAGTATATCTATAAACCTGAGAAGGATTATTTGCTGCTTGCTTGTTTGCTTCAGCAATAAAATCTATTTCAAAATTCCCATTACTCTTGGTAAAAACTGAATCTGTTTTTATTATTACGGGATTAGAATAATATCGGGTCCACCAAGAAAATAAAAGCTGCTCTCTAGTGATCTCATATTTCACAACAGCACCAGATATTGCTGCACCCACGTAAGATTTTGCATTTCCGGCTATCTTAACACTATCTCGAAGCTTAAAGCTACTCCTTACAGTATCAAATGCTACTTCAAAAGTTGGCCTCTTATACTCTTCGACACTAAAAAATTTAGACGAATTATTAAAATCCCCAACATTAGATATCTTTTCCCAAAATTCAGTTTCAGATTCAATATCTTCTTCTGCATAGATCTTGAACTTTCCTGTAACTCCAGATTTTGGCAGATTAAAACTCCCAGTAAAAGACCCAAATTCGTTGGTTTTAAATCTAAAATCTTGGATCTCTTTTCTGTTTGGGTCATCAACATAAACTTCCACATACTCATTAGCCACAATAGAGGTTGAATCATTCTCATGTTGTAACAAAACACCCTTAAAATATACTTTCTGGCCTGGCCTATAAATAGCCCTATCAAGGAAAAAAAGAGTTTTTGCTTTTATTGGTTCTGCCGAATTTCTTTTTCGGCGGTAATTAGATCTGTGGTAATAACTATCAAGAGTATCTTTTTTATTTATAAAAAGCAGATCTTCATATCTATTATTAGAGCTTAAGTTAGCAACAGTAATCTCTCCATTTTCATCTGCCCATTCAGTCCTATAAATTGAGTCTTTATAGCGTATTTGAAGTTTTACATCATCGAGCTTTTTACCAGTTTTTCTATTAGTAACGCTAAATATACTCTTAGTGTTAAAAGTTGTATTAGAAACTGCAAGATCTGTTACCACGTATTTGCCATAATTACTATAGCCATTAGGGGAATACAGATATACCAAATAATTCCCATAAGGTTTTCCATCAATGGCTATCTCTGTAGAATGAGTGTTGTAATTAGATGGACCAGGTAGGATTACTTGTATACTATCTTTTATTTTTGATGCGACTTCTTTTACGTAAAGATCCCTATTTCTGTAGGTTAAATTTTTAAAAAAATGAGAGGAAATTGGAAATATTTTATAATAAAGGGTATCGATATTTTTATAAGAAATGAAAATTCTTCCCGGAACATCTGAAGGTAAAAATTCTTGTATTTTAGAATCTAAATAGATTGAAGTAATATTTGTTTTCAACCTAATTGCATTTTGAATAGTAGCAGTATTTGCAAAGTCTGAAGCTATAACTTCTAACAATTTTACAGCTTTTATCAAATAATCTGGATTTTTCAATTTCCCATCAGATTCCGCTTCATCTGATTGTTTATAATAGAAATAAGCCATTTCATAAAGAATCATTGCCTGCACATTATCACCTTTATATTTTTGTGAAAGCTGCATAAGAGCATCCATATATTCTTTATTTGAAGTTGCGCTATTTAATTTGTTTTTAGCGAATTTCAAACGTTCTAATTTCCAATAAACAAGGGGTTCTATTTCATTCCTTACATCGTGATCTCTTTCAAGTTTTTGAAACTGTTTCAAAACCTCCAAAGTTGAAGAACCTCCTAGTGAAATTTCCAGATCATAAAACTCAGTATTCAAAGCGAATAGTTTTTCTTCCGGAAAATTGAATTTATCATCTCCAAATTCGTTTGTAAAAAAAGCAGAATCTTGATAAAAATTCAGAAGGCTACTCGAAAAAAGGTCAAAAAGACTAGGTTGAAATTTTCTATTAAAGAGATTTTGGGAAAGTAATTCTGAAATTTCATTATTCGAAGTCTTAATTAATAGGTCTTCCTCATCAAGAGAACGCTTTAGGCTAAAACTAATAGTATCTCGCAACGTTTGTAACGACCAAGTTTTAAGATCACGGTTATCCTTATCTAAAACTTGACTTCTATCAACATTGTTCCAACGGTTCTGGCTATAAAAATCCATTAAAAATTTTGCTTTATAGCTTCTTAATACATTTTTAAAGGGCGCAGGAATTCTACTTATTGCAGAATTAATATCCTTAAGAATATATTGATCAGAACTCTCGTGATTGATCTGATATAAACGGTAATGGTATAATTTAGCCTTAATAAAATTTATAAAGTCATGATTTTGGTAGGCTTTTTTTATAAGTGATTCGGTAAGTTCATTTGCAGAAGCAACCTTTCCATCCAATTCTAAGGCGTCAATATTATCCCATTGACTCTGATACTCTTTTGTTTGAGCGAACGTAGAATAGGTTAACAGGAAAACAATTCCTATTAGAAATTTTTTCATGAGATGTTTTTTATTTGAAGGGAACTGAATGATTTATCGGGTAATATAGTAAAAAGCTAAAGTCTGCTGGTATAAACTCTAAAGGAATTCAGGTTTTATAAACCGGTTTGAAAGCTAATTTACTAACAAATTAAAATATTTTTTTTCTATTCATCAAAAAAGAAGAACTTTCAGCTCTCAAAATATAACCAACTTTATATGGCTTCAGGATTTTTCGCATTATTAGACGATATTGCTACTTTAATGGACGACGTTGCAGTAATGGGAAAAGTTGCTGGTAAGAAAACTGCTGGAATACTTGGCGATGATCTTGCCGTTAATGCAGAAAAAGCTTCTGGTTTTATGTCTTCCAGAGAGTTGCCGGTATTATGGGCAATTACCAAAGGTTCTCTATTAAATAAGACTATTATTCTGCCTGTTGCCTTTCTTCTAAGTGCCTTTATTCCTGCAGCCATTACAATCATTTTAATAATTGGTGGTTTGTATCTAGCTTATGAAGGTGCTGAAAAAATATATGAGTTTTTCTTTCCTCATGCACATCCATCAGAGAAACCAGTATTAGAAGAGATTTCAGAAGAAGAAATTTTAGCTAGGGAAAAGGAAAAGATCAAATCTGCTATTTTAACCGATTTTATTTTATCTATAGAAATTGTGATTATCGCCTTGGGAACCGTGTCTACCGAGCCGCTTTTAACACAGATCATCGTGGTAACGGTAATCGCTTTAATTGCTACAGTAGGAGTTTATGGGATAGTGGCACTCATTGTTAGAATGGACGAGTTTGGCGCTAAACTAATAGACTTAAACGATAGAAACGATAGCTTTTCAGACAAAGTTGGTCAATTTCTTGTGAATGCCTTACCAAAGGTCATTAAGAGTTTATCTGTAATTGGAACCATCGCATTACTATTGGTTTCCGGAGGTATATTTTCACACAATGTTAATTTTCTACATGGCCTTTTTGAAAGTATTCCTGCTATTGTTGTGGAATTGTTACTGGGACTTGTAGTAGGAATTGTAATGTTAGGGATTGTTAACCTTGGTAAAAAATCTTGGAAGGCAGTTTCTAATTAAAAAATAAGTTTATAATTCTAAAGATACTCATATTGATTAAGCAGGTAATATATTGCATAAGCACTCTCTTTGCGAATAGCCCAATAAATCGTACTTTCGGACTTTATCTCTTATAAAATATGTCTGATTTCTGGTTGTATTTTAAGTTGGGCCTAGAACATGTGTTAGATTGGCAAGCTTATGATCATATTCTGTTTTTAATTGCACTAGTTATTTCTTACTCTTTTTCTAGCTGGAAAAAAGTTCTATACTTAGCCTCCACTTTTACTTTGGGGCATACCATTTCCTTGATTTTATCTGCTTATGGAATTGTAAGTGTAGACACAAAATATGTGGAGGCACTTATCGCAATAACTATCTTAATTACCGCTCTTTATAATTTATTTACTGCCAAGAAAAAGGAGCAGAAGAATGCTATCTTGCTCTATACAACCACTGCTTTCTTCGGAATTATACATGGGCTGGGTTTTTCAAGGTATTTTAAAATGATCTCTTCGGGGATGGAAAATAAATTTCTTTTACTTATAGAGTTTACTTTAGGAATTGAAGCCGCACAAATTATCGTAGTACTTTCAGTATTAATTTTCACATTTATATTTTTAAGAATTTTAAATGTGAACAGAAGAGATTGGATTCTCATTATTTCTGCTATTGTAATAGGAATTTTACTTCCAATTCTGCGTGAAAATTTGTTGAATCTCCGGTAAATTTTAACGCGAGATAATTGCAGTAACTTTAACCCTATGCTATTTTAGTCATATAATAATTTGACTATAAAAGGGTTTAAAAAGCAGCCAGAGCTGTTTTTAAAATATGAAAAATAAGAAACAACACAAATACGATAGAGCTTACCTTAGAATAGCTAGAGAATGGGGAACACTTTCTCATTGTAAAAGAAAGCAAGTTGGCGCACTTATTGTGAAAGATAGAATGATTATTTCCGACGGATATAACGGTACCCCCACCGGTTTTGAAAATTATTGTGAAGATGAAGAAGGTTACACCAAATGGTATGTACTTCACGCTGAAGCTAATGCTATTTTAAAGGTTGCCTCATCTACACATTCTTGTCAAGGTGCTACATTATACATTACCCTTTCGCCTTGCAAAGAATGTAGTAAACTTATCCATCAAGCTGGAATTACCAGATTGGTTTATAAAGATGGATATAAAGACAACTCAGGATTGGATTTTTTAGAAAAAGCTGGGGTAGAAATTAATCAAATAACAGAACTCGACGATTGAAAACCAAGAATAAAATATATCTCCCGCTCTTATTAGGATTGGCTTGTGCCGCAGGATTAATTCTGGGGTCGCAGCTTAATTTTACTAAAGATCAGGCATTATTTAGTTCGAATAGTAAAAAAGAAAAGCTTAATAGACTTATAGATTATATAGACTATGAGTATGTAGACGATGTAAATACAGATAGCATTGTAGATGCTACTGTCAATAAAATCTTAGAAAATCTAGATCCCCATTCTGTCTACATTCCCAAGAAAGAATATGCCAGTGTCACTGAAAATATGAATGGTGATTTTGTTGGTATTGGTGTAAGCTTTTATCAGGTAAAAGATACTATCGTAGTGATACAACCTATGGAAGGCGGGCCTAGCGAAAAAATGGGTATTAAGGGAGGTGACCGAATTCTGTATGCTAACAATAAAAAATTATTTAATAAAGAGCTAGGAACAGATTCCATTATCTCTCAACTTAAAGGAGAAGAAAATTCTGATGTTAACCTAAAGGTTTACAGAAAGGGAGTTAATAAACTGCTCAATTTCGATTTAAAAAGATCCCGTGTACCTATTAAAAGTATTGATGCTGCTTATATGTTAACCGATAAATTGGGGTATGTTAAGATCAATCGTTTTTCTGAAACTACCTATCAGGAATTTCATGAAAGTCTTTTGCATTTAAAATCTTTAGGAGCAAAAGAGATCGCTATAGATTTGCGAGATAATCCCGGAGGTTACCTTTCTGAAGCAGTTAATATTGTAGATGAATTTTTAAAAGATGGCAACCTAATCTTATTTACCAAAAATAAATCAGGAGCCATAGAGAAAACCTTTGCCAATAAGAAAGGTAGTTATGAAGACAAACCTCTTTATGTGCTCATCAATGAAAATTCTGCTTCTGCCAGCGAGATCGTTGCAGGTGCTTTTCAAGATAATGACAGGGGAACTATTATTGGAAGACGCTCTTACGGAAAAGGTCTTGTACAGCGAGAAATGGCTTTGGGTGATGGTAGTGCTGTTAGATTAACCATAGCAAGATATTACACCCCTACCGGTAGGTCTATCCAAAAACCTTACGATATGGGGAATGAGGCTTATTTTAATGATTATATAAGAAGATATAAAAATGGAGAACTGGCTCATGCAGATAGCATTCATGTTACAGACTCTTTAAAGTATGTAACTCCGGCCGGGAAGATAGTATATGGGGGTGGAGGAATTATTCCCGATATCTTTATTCCAAAAGACACGAATTCTGAAAAAGAAGCGCTCTCCTATTTACTAAGATCTTCTGGACTTTTTAGTAAATTCATCTTTCAAGAATTAGAGAAAAATAGAACTTTTTATAACAAATTGACTTGGAAAGAATTTCAAGAAAAAGAAATGATCACTGACCAAACGGTGTCTAACTTCTTCACATTTACCAAGAATGAAAATTTCCCTATCAATATCACTCAAAATATACCTGTACTAAAGAGATATTTAGAAGCTGTGATGGCTCAACAACTTTTTGGTACGAATGAATTTCAACGGATAATCAATAAAGATGACCGAATTATTAGGAAAGTGATAGAATTATCACAATCAAATTAATATATTCGTGATGATGGATGCTTATAATGACTATACTGCTATTTTCCTACTGCTTTCTCCGCTATTTTTCTATATAATAGCAGTGAGTTTCAGACTTTTAGATAATAGCGCACTCTTGTTTTTACAGAAAGAAATTCTGGTAGATTCTTCAAATGTCTCACTTAGAGCTATTGAGGAACAGATCCACTCTTCCGGAGATTTTAAATTCAAAAAGCAATTAAAACGTGCTTTAATGTATAGAAAAATTCATCGTGTTTTTATCATTCTAATGATTGCATCTCTTCCTGTAACAGTGATCACCTACTTCATGTTATTTTAATTATCCTTCACCTTTGAGCTCTTTTCAAAACTCCATTTTGTAAGTAAATCGGCTACTTCTGCAGTTATTCTCACATATGAAATACGTAATGTTTACGGTGTCTCAATACAAAAGTGTTTAACAACATAAAGTAATGTAAACCACTAACTGATCTTCATTAAAAAGTTAGATTCAATTTTTGAAATTGGAGGTTTTATACGTGGTAGGTAAGCTTATAAACCCTCAATTTGTATTAAATTGGCGAGCCCTATAATCACTCTAATATGCAAAACTTGATAACGAAAATTAACTGGTTGCTTCTCTTAAATCATTCTTTAAAAGCAAGATCTATTTATGCTCCTTCTTTTCAATTTGAATGAATTCCGAATATTGTTCGTGAAGATTCCTTTTGCTCTTTCAGATCAAGTAATCGCTGTATTAATAGGGGATACGGTTAAATTATTACGGAATCACTTATTTTGGAAATAAGATCTTTTGAAGTAATAATATTCTTACATTATAAATTAATGTCGTAAGATTTTTCTTACGAGAATTAAGATTTTGGAGAAAGGATTTATCTGTCTTCAATCTTAAAAAACTATGAGGTCAAAACCAATTATGATTTTGACTTGCGCTCAATAGCTTTAGATGTAAGTAAAATACCTAGAAGCACCAATACACATGCTGCTGCTAAAATCCCTATTAGAGCAATGGTACTATCACCTTCCAATAAATTATCAAAGTCTAAAATGGTTACGTTATAAGCAATTACACCTACTGCCATAGCCATTAAAATGTAAATTAAAATTTTCATCTGTATTAATTGTTTTAATAATAGCCTGCTTTAGAGTAGACCTTTCTTAAATAGAATTAGCAAAATCCAATGCAACTTTTTTAGAATTGTTATGTAAACAGATTCTGAATGTTTGCTGCAAATAACTTTACTGCAATTGCTAACAAAATTACACCAAAAATTTTACGTATCACATTTATCCCTTGCTTTCCTAAAACATGTTCGATCTTCCCGGAAGATTTAAGTACTAGATAGACAAAAATTATATTGACAATGATAGCTACAATTATATTGACAGTTTCATATTCTGCCCTTAGCGATAGTATAGAAGTCATGGTTCCTGCTCCGGCTATTAATGGGAATGCTAAAGGAACTACCGCAGCAGTTTCTGGAGCATCATCTTTATATAGGGTAATTCCCAAAATCATTTCTAAGGCTAAGAAGAACAAGATCAAAGAACCCGCCACGGCAAAAGAATTTACATCTATTCCAATAAGATTTAAAATCTGCTTTCCTAAAAATAGGAATACAATCATTAAAATCCCTGCGACAATCGATGCCTTTTCACTCTGAATTTTACCGGCTCTTTTCTTAAGATCGATTATTATTGGAATACTTCCAATAATATCAATAACGGCGAATAAGATCATGGTAGCCGTTGCTATTTCTCTAAAATTCAATTTCATAGAAAACATTGTTAAAATAAGGCTGCAAAATTACATTTTAAAAGAGGAAAAATAAACGATTTTAAAGCTAAATTTATCTCAATTTCAGCAGATTAATTTGCGGCTAAAAGATGTATCTAGTTCGGCTTAAATAAATATCTTTGCGCCATGTTCCAAATAGGCAAAACCATAGTTTCTGAAGAGATAATCCAAAAGGATTTTGTGTGCAACCTTTCTGCCTGTAAAGGCGCTTGCTGTGTAGATGGCGATGCCGGTGCTCCGGTAGATGAAGAAGAAGCTCGAATTCTAAAAGAGATCTATCCTAAAGTAAAACCATTTTTAAGAAAAGAGGGAATTGCAGCTATAGAAGCTCAAGGAACTTCGATAACTGGAGAAGATGGAGAACTTGAAACTCCACTTATAAACGGTGCAGACTGCGCTTATGTAATTTTTAATAAAGGAACTGCTCTTTGCGGAATTGAGGAAGCGTATAATCAAGGGGAAGTTTCTTGGAAAAAACCGGTTTCCTGCCACTTATATCCGGTAAGGGTTCAGGATTATTCAGAATTTTCTGCTGTAAATTATCATCACTGGCATATTTGTGATGATGCGTGCTCACTTGGAAAAGAACTTCAAGTACCTGTATACAAATTTGTAAAAGAAGCACTTATCAGAAAATTTGGAGAAGACTGGTTTATAGAATTAGAAAAGGCTGCCCTTGAAATGGAAGGGAAAAAGGTTTAAATCTCTCTTTCTCTAAATAATATTCCTTTTAAGTTACATGCACTGCATAGCTTGAATGAGATTTTTAAAATCCCCGTTCTTACCAACAAAAACAGCTTACCACTTTCGATTGAATTTTTTATCCAAAGAATTGATCTGATGTTTAAGAATTCCAAATCCCACCCAATAGTTACTTCCAGTTTATACCGCATCTGGCGCTTGTAAATCCCGAGACCACCTTAAGCAATCCTAGTTCCCAACCTAAGGTATTTAAAATAAGATTATAAGCTTCAAGTCTAAAACTATATTGAAAATATATAGCCAAGCTCATAAATCTAGGGAAATCAGGTATATGAAATTTTCAAAACTCAGCGTAATTTTTACTTATTATATTTCCGCACTTTTCCGGAAAAAAATATTTATCCATGAAATTACTACTACTCGCAATCGGTCTTATTTTTAGCTTTAGTGTTACCGCACAAACTAGCGTGCAGGGAAATGTAACTAACTGGACCCAAGGGGAAGCTGTGATCGCTAACTTTGGCATGTTTAATAAAGAAATGACAGAAATGGGCACTATAAGCCCGGATGGAACTTTAAATATTCCATTAGATCCAGATTATTTCAATACTATTAAAAAGAGAGCTGAAAAAGAAGCAGCAGAAGCTCCAAAGGGCTGGTCTATGAATTACAACACCGCTGCAAGTGTCTTCTCTTGCATGTCAGAAGAGAATATCACTACTAATAATGGGGAAGCAATTGTAATTGGCCTACCAGAGCTTTTAATAACCGATAAATCGGGCCAAAAAGAATATGGTTACTTGTATGCGGTAAGTTCTCCCGAGATAGCGTGGTGGCTCCAATCATATGGACAGAAAGGTATATCTCCCGGATATTATCTGCGTTGGATATATCTTGAAGCTCCGGCATCTGTAACCGGAGAATGTAAAGTCCCAACCTATACCGGTAATGATGAAGAAATGTACGAAGACACTACCCTTTTTGACGTTCAGCTAGAAAAAGGATGGAATGTGGTGAAATATGAAATTGCAGAAATTTTCACCTCTCAAAGCGGAAAAACCTATCCTTCAAAAACATTGGTTAGCAAGCTGCAAGCAGTACCGGATGACCTTCAATGGCAAGCCATTGGAGATTGAATCCTTCACCCCACATATACCCCTATTTTTAAATATATCGGGTTTATTTTAATCAATCCGCATCTAGATTAACAAATCTCTAAAAACAAACACCATGAAAAAAGTAATATTAACGGGAATCTTAATCGCTTTTTGCACTATACCATTACAAGCACAGTTTTTAAAAAAGCTTAAGAAAAAAGTAGAACAAAGGGTAGAAAATACAATCACCGATAAGGTTGCAGATAAAGCCGCGGCCGAAGCAGGAAAATCTGTAGATAGCGTGCTCAATTTCCAAATAAAAAACAGTGGTTTTGCCTCTGGATTTCAACAGGTAGATTATGCTGAAATTCCAGATGTTTATAACTTTGATTGGAGTTATGTGGTTAATATGGAAACCCAGAAGGGAGATATACTATTGAATTATTTTCTTAAAAAAGACGCTCCCTATTTTGGATTTAAACTTCCAGATAATGACATGTACATGGTAATGGATCCTTCCAGAAATTTAAGTGTCATGTATATGAATTCTGAAAAAAGCAACATGGTAATGGCCACCAAAATTCCAGAAATTAGTCCCGGAGATATTGCTGAGGGTCAAGATAAAGCAGATGAATTCAGCTTTAAAAAAATAGAAAACAAAACCATTATGGGCTATGATTGCTCTGGATACCAAGGAGAAAATGAAGATATGGTTCTTACCTTCTATGTTACCACCAAACCAGATATAAGTTTTGGCGATTTCTATAAATCTGATAACACAAACCTTCCTAAAGGCTTTGATCCAAAATGGATTGCAGATGGAAAAGGAATTATGATGCAAATGATTATGGAAGGAAAGAAAAATAAAAAAGACAATGCAACTATGACCTGTATTGCTCTGGAAAAAAAACCTCTTATAATTAAAAAAAGCGATTATAAAAACATACAAGGAAAGTGATTCATAAGTGATGATATTTTTAATTGAGAACCTCTCAAATAGGTAAGTCTCAATTGCTTTCGGCAGGAAAATTCAAGGTAAGCCTCTTGTATTTAAACTCTCAATAGGGGTTTAAATTTGAAATCTATAGATGGAATTAAAGCTTATTACAATCTAATTTTAGTTTTTTCTCTAAAACTTTATAAGTGATGATTAAAATTGTACCTAAGTGAATTTCCTCATATTACAGACTTCTTTATTATTTAATAATTATACAGTAATATAACAAGATATATTCCCGTTTTTTTGACTTTTTAATTGTAACTTTATGAAAATAGCCCCCAATTGCTCATTTCTGTTCGTCTCCTCAAAGGCTATGGAAAAACAAACTTTTTAATCATCTCCATTTAAGAGTAGCATTGTGAATCGCTTATTACTTACCATATTACTATTTGCATTTATAATTGAAATGCCTCAAGCTCAAGTTCTTAAAAGAGCTCATAAAAAATCTGCGAAACAATCTGAACAAATTGTAGCTAACGAAACTATTCCAAACAACAATAGCATTATAGACCAACTATCCCGTTCTCCGAGCAACGAGAACATTAGTATTGCCGATATCTCCAAAGTACCTGCTGTTTACAATTTCGATTGGAGATATGATATAAAAATTGAGAACAAAGAAGGTGAAAACTTTATAAGCTATTTATTAAAAAAGGATGCCTCTTACTACGCAATGAAAGTATCACCATCAGATCATCTCTTCATGGTGTTGGATCCCGCGTTGCAACTTATGGTAATGTTTATGGAAACGGATGGCAAGAAAATGATGAATGCAGCTCAATACAATTTCAAAAGATCTACAGTAGATTATTCTAGCACCAAAAATAATCCCGGTAAATACAAACTTAAAAAAGTAGGAAACAAGAATATTCTTGGCTTTAACTGTAAAGGGTATCAAGTAGAGAATGAAGAAGGGGTAATAACTTTCTACATCACCTCAGAACCCGATATAAATTTTAAAGCCATTTACAATTCTGATAAAACAAACTTACCTCAAAACTTCAATCCAGATTGGTTTGATAAAGGGAAAGGTATTCTTATGCAATTGTCTTTGGAAGGAATGAAAAATGCTAAAAATAATATGACTTTAACTTGTATCAAATTATACAAAGAACCCTTGAACTTGAAGAAAGCTGATTATAGCAGTATAGCTAAAGATTAAAAATTTTCTCTAACAAACAACGTGTTTTGTTTTTGAATTAGCCGGGCTTAGTTTATTTCTGAGAGCCAGAAATAAACTAAGCTTTTTCGGTTTTATCCTTTTTACGATAAACATTCCAGTGCGTGAAATAGAGTTAAAATCTCATTTATTATCTGTTAAAAAAATCAATTATTAACAGTTTCAAAAATTAGCAAAAACTTCCTGTTTCAAGGGGTTTACACGTGATTGTTAAATTTTCATTTTATCTTTATTAACATACCTCAAAAAGCTAAATATCAGCTTTTTAAGCCTCAATATTAACAATATTATAAGAAATAACACTAGGAGCTTTGTTAATTACTTTGTTGAAAACGTTTGCCTCAAATTCTTTCAATATCTATTTGATTTTTGAATATTTGTTAACACGAGATTTCTCAGGAATTCTTTAAACCCAAAAAGCACCCCACATATGGCCCAATTAGAACCCATTTTACAAGAAAACAAAGACAGGTTTGTAATCTTTCCAATCAAACACCATGATATTTGGGATTGGTATAAAAAAATGGAAGCTAGTTTCTGGACAGCTGAAGAAATTGATCTTCATCAAGATCTTAATGATTGGAATAATAAACTGACTGCAGACGAGCGTTATTTCATAAAACACATTCTTGCATTTTTTGCTGCTTCAGATGGAATTGTAAATGAAAATTTAGCCGAAAATTTTGTGAACGAAGTTCAATACTCTGAAGCTAAGTTCTTTTACGGTTTTCAGATCATGATGGAAAACATTCATTCTGAAACCTATTCGTTGTTAATTGATACTTACGTTAAAGATGAAAAGGAAAAAAATCAGCTTTTTCAAGCATTAGATGTTTTTCCTGCCATTCAGAAAAAAGCATCTTGGGCTTTAAAATGGATAGAATCCGATTCTTTTGCTGAAAGATTGATCGCTTTCGCTGCCGTAGAAGGAATCTTCTTCTCTGGTGCTTTTTGCTCAATTTTCTGGTTGAAAAAACGTGGATTGATGCCTGGACTTACTTTCTCTAACGAACTTATTTCTAGAGATGAAGGTGTTCACTGTGATTTTGCTGTACACTTACACAACAATCACTTGGTAAACAAAGTACCTAAAGATAGAATTCGCGAGATAATTGTAGATGCTCTTAACATTGAAAGAGAATTTGTTACAGAATCTTTACCTGTAAGTTTAATTGGTATGAACTCTAAGCTAATGACAGAATATTTGGAATTTGTAGCAGATAGATTACTGGTAGAGCTTGGGTGTGAAAAAGAATACAATAGCGCCAACCCTTTTGATTTTATGGATATGATCAACCTTCAGGGTAAAACAAATTTCTTTGAAAAACGTGTTGGTGAATATCAAAAAGCCGGCGTTATGAATAAAGACAAAGACACTAACAAAATTAGCTTTGATGCCGATTTTTAGAATTGGCTCTTAAAACCGGTTTCTAATTTCCCCCCGAAAGGCAGGAACCGGTTTTTATTAATATTCAGTTCTAGCTCTGAGCATTTTAAGCCAGTCCCCCCAAACTAGCTTCAAGATCAGATATTTTTAAACTTTTGTTTGCAAGGAGGTTTCTCAGTGCAAACCCCTAAATATATTGCCTATGTATGTACACAAAAGAGACGGCCGGAAAGAGCCCGTTATGTTCGACAAGATTACAGCTAGAATCAGAAAACTATGTTATGGCCTAAATGAAATGGTAGACCCTTTAAAGGTGGCCATGAGAGTAATTGAAGGTTTATATGATGGGGTTACCACGAGTGAATTAGATAATTTGGCGGCAGAAGTTTCTGCAACCATGACCACTTCTCACCCCGATTATGCAAGATTAGCGGCAAGAATTTCGGTTTCTAACCTTCATAAAAATACCAAGAAGACCTTTTCTGAGGTAATGACAGATCTTTATGAATATGTAAACCCAAGAACAGGTAAAGATGCACCTCTTTTAGCAGATGATGTATACAAGGTAATTCAGGAGAATCAAGAGTTACTAGATTCAACTATTATCTATAACAGAGATTTTAACTATGATTACTTCGGATTTAAAACACTCGAAAGATCATACCTGCTAAAGCTTAACGGCAATATTGTAGAACGCCCACAACACATGCTTATGCGTGTTTCAATAGGAATTCACCTTGATGATATCGAGGCTGCTATAGAAACCTATGAGCTGATGTCTAAAAAATATTTTACACACGCTACCCCAACACTTTTCAATTCAGGTACTCCAAAACCTCAAATGTCTTCTTGTTTTTTACTAACAATGAAAGACGACAGTATAGATGGAATTTATGATACCTTAAAACAAACGGCTAAGATCTCCCAATCTGCCGGAGGTATAGGTTTATCTATACACAATGTGCGGGCAACTGGATCTTATATTTCCGGAACCAACGGTACCTCTAACGGGATAGTCCCCATGCTTAGGGTGTTTAACGACACCGCCCGTTATGTAGACCAAGGGGGTGGAAAAAGAAAAGGATCTTTTGCTATGTATGTGGAACCATGGCATGCAGATATTTTCGATTTTCTAGACTTAAAGAAAAATCACGGAAAAGAAGAAATGCGTGCACGCGATCTTTTTTACGCCATGTGGATCCCAGATCTTTTCATGAAACGTGTAGAAGAAGATGCTACTTGGACTTTGATGTGCCCAAATGAATGCCCTGGATTATTTGATATTCATGGCGATGAGTTTGAAGCACTTTATCACAAATATGAAGAGGAAGGAAAAGGAAGAAAAACCGTAAAAGCTCGTGAGCTTTGGGAGAAAATCTTAGAGTCTCAAATAGAGACCGGAACTCCTTACATGCTATATAAAGATGCTGCTAACCGTAAATCGAATCAGAAGAATTTAGGAACTATTCGTTCTTCCAATTTGTGTACAGAGATCATGGAATACACCAGCCCAGATGAAGTGGCTGTTTGTAACCTAGCTTCTATCGCTTTGCCTATGTTCATTAAGGACAACGAATTTGATCATAAAGAACTTTTCAAGATCACTAAAAGAGTGATCAAGAATTTGAACAAAGTTATTGACAGAAACTATTATCCGGTTAAAGAAGCTGAAAATTCTAACATGCGCCACCGTCCGGTTGGATTAGGAGTTCAAGGACTTGCCGATACTTTTATAAAATTAAGATTGCCGTTTACTTCAGATGAAGCCAAGAAGCTGAATGAAGAAATATTTGAAACCCTTTATTTTGGATCTGTAACCGCTTCTATGGAATTAGCCAAAGAAGAAGGTCCTTATTCAACCTATGAAGGTTCACCAATTAGCCAAGGAGAATTCCAATACAACCTTTGGGGAATGAAAGATGAAGATCTTAGCGGACGCTGGGATTGGGCAAAACTTCGTGAAAAAGTTTTAAAGAATGGAGTTCGTAACTCATTGTTAATGGCACCAATGCCAACTGCTTCTACTTCTCAAATTCTTGGAAATAACGAAGCTTTTGAACCTTATACTTCAAATATCTATACCAGACGTGTACTTTCTGGCGAGTTTATCGTAGTAAACAAACATCTTTTGGAAGATCTTTCATCTAGAGGTTTGTGGACAGAAGATGTAAAAGATGCCATCATGAGAGCTAACGGGTCTGTGCAAGATATAGACGTTATTCCGCAAGATCTTAAAGAACTTTACAAAACCGTGTGGGAATTGAGCATGAAAGATATTATAGACATGTCTAGACACCGCGGATATTTTATAGATCAGTCGCAATCTCTTAACCTTTTCATGGAAAATGCCAATTTTAGCAAACTTACCTCCATGCACTTTTACGCTTGGAAGAGCGGGTTAAAAACAGGAATGTATTATCTGCGGACTAAGAGTGCTGTAGATGCTATAAAATTCACCCTTAAAAAAGAAGAAAAACAAGAACCCGTAGCTGTAGAAAGTTTTACTGAAACAGCAGCACCGGCAGTAGCTGCACCTGTAAAAGTAGCTACAGAAGGTAGTTCTCTTACTCCAGAAGAATTGCGCGCCCTAATTGCGCAATCTAAAGAAGCAGAAGGAGACGATTGCTTAATGTGCGGATCTTAAAAACGCTTACCACTCCAACAAATAAATTAGTCAATACAAAACTAAGGGAAGTACGAGATTACTTCCCTTTTTTGTTATTTTTGAACCTCGGATCTTGGGCGTTACCCTGAGGGTCGGGCTTTCGCCACTCGCTTCCCGAAAAAATTCGGGAGAGCTCAAACAAATAGCTCAATCCCTAACGCAAAAACTACAATATGATGAATTGGGAACAACTCCTTTCTTTAAAAAGATTTGGAGATAAGAACAAAAGACTTAGAAAAGAACAAAACGAGACCAGACTTGGTTTTGAAGTAGATTATGATCGCATTATCTTCTCTTCAGCTTTTAGAAGTTTACAAGATAAAACTCAGGTAATACCACTTTCAAAAACAGATTTTGTACATACCAGACTTACACATAGTTTAGAAGTATCGGTAGTTGGAAGATCTTTAGGTAGACTTGCCGGGCAAAAGATCTTAGAAAAACATCCACATCTTAAAACCATTCATGGCTATCAAATGAATGATTTTGGAGCTATTGTAGCAGCAGCTGCTTTAGCACATGACATAGGAAACCCACCTTTTGGCCATTCTGGAGAAAAAGCGATTGGTGAATATTTTAGTTTAGGAAATGGTGCCAGATTTAAAGAGCAACTTTCCCCGGAAGAATATCAAGATCTGGTAAAATTTGAAGGAAATGCGAACGGTTTCAGGATCTTAACAGAAAACAGACCCGGAGTAGAAGGCGGGATCAGACTTTCTTATGCTACTTTAGGAGCCTTTATAAAATACCCAAAAGAATCCCTTCCGCATAAGCCCACAAAAAATATTGGCGACAAAAAGTTTGGTATTTTTCAATCTGAAAAAGCCATTTTTGAAGATGTAGCAGAAGAGTTAGGCCTTATAAAAATTAGAGAAGATAAGAACGTTGCTTTTGCAAGACATCCGCTTGCATTTTTGGTGGAAGCTGCAGATGATATTTGCTACACTATTATAGATTTTGAAGATGGCATCAATCTTGGTTTGATTAACGAAGAATTTGCGTTAGAATATCTTATCAATTTAGTAAGAAACAGCATTAATACTTCAAAATACCACTCACTTACCTCAACTGCAGATAGGCTGAGTTATTTAAGAGCGCTTGCTATTAATACACTTATTACAGAAGCTGTGGAATTATTCGTTAAAAATGAAGATGCAATTTTAAAAGGCGAATTTCACGAAGCTTTATTTGACAAGAGCAGTTACGAAGCTCAAATTAAAGACATTATAAAAATAAGTGTAGAGAATATCTACCAAAGTGAGGAAGTGATAAACAAAGAAATTGCCGGATATAAGATGCTTTCTTATTTATTAGATACTTACACCCATGCCCTTTTACCAGAACCAAATTTTATAGATTCAAATTATAACAAATTGGTAAAGCAATCTGTGCCAAAGCTTGAAATTTTAGAAAAAGATACTGTTTATCAGAGTTTGATGAAGATCTGTTCTTACACTGCATCTTTAACAGACGGGATTACTGTTGCCTCTTTCAACAAATATAGAGGTAACAATATTTAAGAATTTAACTATGAAAAGAATAGCGCAGTTATTAACAGATAAACATCAGGAGATTATAAATATTTGGGCAAAAGATGTTCTTAAAGATGTAAGTGCTGCAAAAGATGCCAATAGAATTGCCTTGCATGATCATATTCCCAATATTCTTGATGATGTTATAGACATTATTAACCGACATGATAATGTAGATAATTATGTGAATGATGACAGAATAGATCAAATTGTGGCTAATAGTGAAGAACATGGCCGGCACAGAGCTACTTCCTCAAATTATACCGTAGACCAGATCATTCATGAATACATGATCTTTAATAATGTGATCATTAGAATGGTTAATGAAAATGGAATCTATGATCAAGCCGGACTTCATCTAATTAAATGCTGTATAGATAATGCTATTCTTCATTCGGTAGCTTCATTTTCAGAATCTATACAAGAAATGCAGAACAAATTGGTAGGAACATTAGCTCACGATATTAGAAACCCATTAGCTGCAGCTAGAATGGCCATAGAAATGTTGAATTATGATGCGGGTGCAGAAAGATTCGATCGAGTTAAAAAAATGACCTATAGTAGCGTAAACAAAGCAATAGATCTGGTAGAAGGACTTTTAGATTCTATTAGTGTGAAGGCGGGAGAAGGAATTATGCTTTCTTATTCTGATGTAAATATCTTCAAAGAACTTAAAACGGTTTACGAGGAAGCGTGCGAGGTCTTTTCCGAAGAAATAATATTCAATTGTGAAAATGAAGCTTTAAACGGGGTTTTTGATCCTACTGCATTAAGACGTTTGCTTGAAAATCTTATTTCTAATGCTGTAAAATATGGACATTCAGAAAAACCTATCACTATTGCCATTAAAGATGATGAAGATTGGTTGAATATTTCGGTTCATAATTTTGGAGAACCTATTCCCAAAGAAAAACAAAAAGAGATCTTCAATTTTCTGGAACATGGAAAGCAACATCGAGCCAATAAAATGCAGAGTTACGGGATTGGGTTAACCTTTGTGAAAATGGTTACTGAAGCACATAATGGTAATGTAAATTTAAAAAGCGAAGAAGGTTTTGGAACCGAGTTTACTGTAAAAATTCATAAAAAAAGTACCCAACCTGGTAAGAAGAGAACTCAGTTAACTAGTGAATTGGTAAATCAAAATTCATAAAGAACTCCTACACCCAACATTTGTTTGAATTGCACCTTTGGACCTTGAGCTTCTAAGGTGCCATCTCCGTCTACATCTTTCTTCACCTTAACATCGTCATCATATTTTAAATGAGAGCCAATGCTCGCCTTTACAAAGTCATTTACGGTGAGATTTATGTTCAATTGCCAGTCCATATCTATATTCCAAAAACTTATTAAGGTAATCTGAATATAAACTTTGCTGATTATCTATGTTGATATTCTCGAAAACCTCTTTGGTAAATCTGATGGTAATGAGAAAACCAAATTCAGTTCGAACGTTTTCTACTTCCACACAATAAAATAAAGTACCATTATTCTAAACATCTAAAAAGTGAGTTATCTAACTCTACTTCATATTAAATTTGAAGGCCTAAATCTGAGAACATTAATTATAAAATATCTGGAGATAGATATTCCTAATTCCTAGGATTGTGAATCCTGAAGCTTCAACCTTTCTTAAGATTAGATTAAGATTAAAGATGAGTTAACGGCTTTTAACAGTATTTTAAAATTCCTTAACATAATACCTTTTTATTTAGATTACTTTTATAAAGTATGTGCTAATAATCAAATAATTACTGCTATATATCTTTAAAGCTTACAGGTAAAATAAAATATCTCATTGTAAAAGTTGGTATCTATATCAACCATTAAATCTCTAGCAAATTCTAGCACGTCTGTTCTATTTATTTAAAAGTACGCCTGTTTACTTTTATTTAAACTACTAAGAACAACTTAAAAATAGATCTATAATTAGATTAGCGAACAACAACGTTCTCATTTAAAATATTCTTTAACGTAAAATTCAATTTAGTATGAAAAACATGGATAATCCAGATAGCGAAGCTAAATGCCCTTTTCGTGGCACTCGAATAGGAGGAGCCATTGGAACACACCCGCAGGTTGATGATTGGTGGCCTAATCGCCTACAAGTAGATCTACTACACCAAGAGCAACCTGCTGCCAATCCATTAAGTCATGAAAGTTATAAGGAAGCCTTTAATAAATTAGATTTTCAGCAACTTAAAAAAGATATCAAAGAGCTGCTAGTAGACTCTAAAGAATGGTGGCCTGCAGATTATGATAATTACGGTCCACAAATGATTCGAATGGCATGGCATTCTGCCGGCACCTACCGTATTGCAGATGGAAGAGGTGGTGCTGCACAGGCAATGCAACGCTTTGCTCCTATCAATTCTTGGTGGGATAATGGAAACACAGATAAATCTAGACGACTTATATGGCCTATAAAGAAGAAATATGGAGCTGCACTTTCTTGGGCAGACCTTATAGTTTTAACGGGTAACTGTGCTTTAGAAATAATGAATTTTCCAACCTTTGGGTTTGCCGGAGGAAGACGTGACGCGTGGGAACCAGACCGCAGTACTTACTGGGGTCCAGAATTCTGGAACGGTAAGCCATTTAAAGAGTCTAAAGTAGGCGAATACTATGATGGGCATCCCGATAAGATGGTGACCCAAACGCTCCGCTGGGAAGGAGAACCTTCTGATGAGGATCGTGACCTTGAAAATCCATTAGCAGCTACTCATCAGGCATTAATTTATGTAAATCCTGAAGGACCTGGCGGAAATGGAGATCCTATGGATTCGGCGCGCGCGATTCGAGAATCATTCAAGCGTATGGCGATGAATGATGAAGAAACGGTAGCTTTAATTGCCGGTGGACATGCGTTCGGTAAGAGTCACGGTAAGGTGACAGCCGACAAGATAGGTCCGGCACCGGAAGCAGCACCTATTCAGGCCATGGGGATGGGATGGCAGAACCCAGAAGGTACAGGATTTGCCCAATATACCATGACCAATGGAATTGAAGGATCTTGGACACCAGATCCTACCAAATGGGATAATAATTATCTCATCAATTTATTCAAATTTGAATGGAAGAAAAAAGAAAGCCCTGCCGGAGCGCTTCAATGGACTCCTATTGATCCAAATGCACCAAAAACTCCTGATGCACATGAGGATGGAAAGATGGACGATTTGATGATGATGACTTCTGATATTGCTTTAAAGGTTGATCCTGAATACAGTAAAGTATGTGATAAATTCTTAAATGACTTTGACTACTTTACCGAAGCCTTTTCAAAAGCTTGGTACAAATTAACACATCGTGATATGGGACCTAAAGATAGATATCTTGGGCCTGAAGTACCTGAGCAGGATATGTTATGGCAGGATCCAATTCCAAAAAGAGATTATGATCTTATTAATGATACAGATATAGCCGATCTTAAAAAGAAAATTTTAGAGAGTGGACTTTCCATCTCCGCTTTGGTTTCTGCGGCATGGTCTTCTGCATCTGTTTATAGACATTCTGATAAGCGTGGTGGAGCCAATGGTGCACGCATTGCGCTAGAGCCTCAAAATAATTGGGATTTGAACAGACCTCAACAGCTTAACCAAGTGCTTGAAAAACTAAAAGGGATTCGAAGCGATTTTAATAATGCCCAAACCGGGAACAATCAGGTTTCACTTGCAGATCTAGTAGTATTAGGTGGTTGCGTGGCCATAGGAAAAGCTGCAAAAGATGCAGGCATGGAGGTAGGAGTTCCTTTTACACCTGGTAGACTAGACACTACCCAAGAGTTAACAGATGTGGAAAGTTTTGATTGGCTAAAACCTGTTTCAGATGGTTTTAAAAATTATCATAACAGCAACATAGGATATCGTGTTCAACCGGAAAGAATTTTTCTTGATCGCGCCCAGTTGCTTACCTTGAATGCTCCTGAATGGACCGTTTTAGTGGGTGGACTTCGTGTGTTAGATCAAAATTACGATCATTCCAAACATGGTGTATTTACAGAAAGACCTGGACAATTGACTAATGATTTCTTCAAGGTACTAACCAGTATGGATTATGAGTGGGTTCCTCAAGGTGATAATGAAATGCTGTTCAACATCAACGAAAGGAATAGTGGAGTTACTAAATACACTGCAACTCGCTGCGATTTAATTTTTGGTTCTAATGCTCAACTGCGCAACATCGCTGAAGTTTACGGAGCTGATGATGGACAGGAGAGATTTGTTACGGATTTTGTTGCTGCTTGGGATAAGGTGATGATGCTCGACCGCTACGATATAAAGGACGAATAACGTTTCAGTTGATAAAAATTAAAAATACCCGATATCATTATCCATGATATCGGGTATTATAATTACAATGCCATTTTATACTCTTCCAGTTATACATTAAAAGTCATTGTACTCTATTTTACTTCAGCAGAATTTAAGATTAATATTTTTAATTCAAAAAAGCGCACTAGAGTAATGCCTACTAAAATTTAATTGTTTGAAATATTAATGATTAAAAACAGAATTAAATCAGTATCAAACCTTTAACAGAAGGAAACTAAGGTTAAAAGTTTTGAAATTACAGATAAGATTTTAGCTCCTTTTAAGGATAGAACAGAATTTGAACTTAATAAATCATTAAGTTAAAAATCAATTTTATGGACTTGCTTGAAATACAACTAGTACTCTTTTCAATTCAGCCCGGGTATTCCAAAGTTTTTGTTTTATAGAAATCTGCTTAAGTCTGGAAGATATTAAACTCTTCTCTCTTGTATTAACCAGAAAAACTGAACTCTCTCCCAATTGTAATTTTCTTTCTTCTGCATTCAGCATTTTTGCGTAACTATCAACTAAAGTGTTGATCATTATCACTTGCTCTTGATAAGAGGAATATTGTTCTCTTAACGCACTAATTTTATTACGAAGTTCCAACTCTTGGCTTACTAGTTCAAGCTCTGCATTTGCTAGTTTTATTTTGGAGCTTTGCAAATCTCCTCGTTCTTTCCTCAAAAAAACAGGAATGCTAAAATTGACTCCAATTTTATAGTTCTCGTTAACAAAACTTCGTAGTAATTCGGGCTCACCACTCAAATAATTGTATTCCAGATCGATCTTTGGCAAAAGTTTATTCGCCTTTAACTTTTTATCATATTCCAGTATATTTACTTTATACCCTAGAGATCTTATTTTAGGATGATCTTCTAACTCTAAATCAAATAAAAGCTCTAATGAAGCTAGAGATTCATTCTGAAAATCTTGAGTTGGATATACCTGCTCCTTAATTTCTACAGGAGTATTCTCTTCTGCCCACAAGAATGTTCCTAGTTTTAATGAAGCTTTAAAAAAATCGAGCTCTGCCTGTTTTAAGCTAAGCTTTCTATCTTGAATTTGAATGTTAGCTTCCAGAGTATCTATTGCGGGTTTATCGCCTAACTCATGACTTTTTAAAATCCCTGAGTACCGAATTTCTGCATTGTCAATTACGTTTTGATAGATATTGAGTTCTCTAAATGTTGTAAACCATTCAAAATAAGCTAAAGAAGCCTCATAAAGAATTTCGTTAACCTCCAATTGCTGGTCTACTCGAGTTTGCTGCCTATAAACTTTTGCTTTTTTTAGAGCGGCCATTCGTTCATTAATAAATAATCCCTGACCTAAAGGAATAGAGATCCCTGCCGCAAAAAGACCATCATTTGGCACCTTATTTTGAGGATTTAGATAATAACCCTCATTCTTCTCAAATTTCGCTTTAAGCTCTACACCATACCAAGTAGGAATTTTAAATGTTGAATTAAAGAGATCATAATAGCGAGTGTTATTAAAGTCTTTTCTTTCATAACCTGCTTCTATCTTAGGATCAAATCCACCTCTGGCTTTTAATAGCTTTGCCACACCTTCATCACCAATTAAATTAGCCTGCTTTACTAAAGGATGGTAAGCTTTTACTATTTCCAAATATTCTTCATAACCTAGGTATAAGCTATCCTGCTGCTGAGCTATACCAAATAGCGGCACCAGAAGAAGACAGAGGAATCTTAATTTTAGTCCTTTCATTTGGATTCTGGTTTTTCAGTTTGCGGAGTATAATAATTTGGAGGAAATCCATTTAAATGTCGCCAGATCTCATACCAGATAGGAACATCTTCCAAAAGTGCCAACGTATTAGCACCAGAACCAACCCTAAGTGCAGAAGGCCAAGGATAGTCTTCTTCATCTGGAGCCAATAAAACTCTATATTTCCCATTAGAGCTACTAAAGTTTTCAATAGCTACTACTTTTGCACCATAAGTTCCGTAAGAAACATTAGGCCAACCACTAAATACTATCGCCGGCCAACCATCAAATCTTACTCTTACCTTTTCTCCCGTGTGCAGTAAGGGTAGATCTATAGGTTTAACGTACGTTTCTACAGCAAGATCATAATTGGAGGGCATGATATTCACCAATTTCTCACCTTCTTTAAAAGTTTCCCCAATTCCCGCTTTAATCGCCTTATTTATAAAACCATCTTGTGGCGCCTTAACATAATAAAGGTCTTTACGCATTTCATAATTAGTATATGCATTTTGCAGTTTACTCACCTCAGCCTCTGCATTAAATCTACCAGATTCCGCAGAAGATCTGTCGCTTATAGATTTTGAAATCTTGTCACTATACTCTGCTCTGGTTCTATTAATTTCTATTTTGGCATTAATTATATTATTTTGACTTGCCATTAATTTATTTTCCTGAGAAATTAATTTTGCCTGATTCTCCTGAAGCTTTAATTTTTTCTCCTCTACATCTGTCATCGCTTTTAAACCTTCTTGTTGTAATAGCTCAGTTCGGTTAAACTGGGTTTCAGCAATATTCAAATTTGTCTTTGCTGCTTCAAAATCTATACTATCACTTTGCGATTTTAGTCTGGCCTGTATTAGTTTATTTCTTGCCTGCTCTAATTTCAGTTCTCTTTCCTCACGCAAAGCTTCCAATTGGGTATTAAGTGCAGATAATTTCTGATCGTAAGAATTTAACGAATTAGACTTAGATCTAACCTGATCTCCGGTTCTCTCAATTAATGCAGGATCAAAATATTCATTCTTAACCTCCGTAATATATAAGATGGTATCTCCTTTATTTACAAAGTCACCTTCATTTACATACCACTTTTCAATCTTTCCTGGAATTACAGACTGAATGGTTTGGGGTCTCTGCTCTGGACTTAAAGTTGTTACAGCTCCAGTTCCCGAGATCGTCTGGGTCCAAGGTAAAAACAGCACAATAACTCCAAATATGGCAAAGAATTTCAGAAATCGATTAAAATATTTAAAGTGCTTCTTATGAAAAACCTTCCTACCAGCGTTATACTTGGTAAGATCTACCTTCTCATTCAATGAGTTCTTAGTAATATTCAGCATGATATTTAGGAATTATTTTGAATGATACCATTATTAAGAATAATATGACGATTACATCGTGCTTTCCATACCTCATCATGACTAGTAACTATAAGAGACCAATCATTTTCTGAAGCAAATAAATGATCTAATATTATTGCTTTATTCTCCTTATCTATTTGATGTAAGGGTTCATTAAGTATCAATAATTTAGGCTTTCTAAGTATACTTCTAGCTAAGATTATCTTTTTTGCAATAGTATGCGGTAACTGAAGTCCTTCTGGAAAAATGATAGTTTCTAATCCATCTTGTTGTAAACGAACAAACTCTTTAAGTCCCATTTTATCTAAAACGGCAGAGATCTCTGCCTGCTTAATGCTTTCATCTCCAAAAGTGAGGTTCTCTAAAATTGTGCCTTCAAAAAGGGATTCCTCCGTTAGCGATTGTCCTAAAAGAGAATGATAGAAATTGAGATCTATATTTTTTAGAGATATTCCGTTTACGTAGATGGTTCCACTGTCCGGTTCTATTAATCCTGCAATAATCTTAAGTAGAATAGATTTTCCAGAACCATTCATGCCTTCTAAGAGAATTTTATCTCCGGGAAGTATAGTGAGATTAATATCCTTTAAAATCTCAATCCCCTCTGGACTTTTAAAACCAATATTTTTTAATTCAATTTCCAGAGATTGATTTTCGGCAAAACTTTTATCGCCACCTATAGGCTCTAATTTCTTGTCTACCACTTCTCCTAATTTTTCAAGCGATGTAAGAAGATCATAGAAATTCTCCAGTCCCATGATCATTTTCTCGACAGAACTAATGATTAAAAGGATAATAATTTCTGAAGCCACAAATTGTCCAATATTCATTTGCTGATTGAGCACCAATAATCCACCTATAACCAACAATCCAGCAGTTACAAGAGTTTTAAAGCCTATCATTTGAATAAACTGCAATCTTAAGATCCGAAAATGACTCTCTCGTGCATCCAGATATTTACTCACTAAGGCATCATTTTTATTGATTGCGTGTTGTGTTTTACCTGATATTTTAAAACTGATAAGTGTTCTGGCAACCTCTTGTATCCAGTGAGCAATCTTATATTTCATTTTAGACTCCTTAATACTAGTGTTCAATCCACTACGAGCTGTGAATCTAAAAACTAGATAAATAAGCAATACCAGCAATATTCCATAAAAGATAAAAAATGGATGATATAAAGAAAGTAAGATGAGTCCAAAAACTATCTGGAGTACTGCTGCCGGAAAATCTAGCACTAGTTTAGAAATCCCCTTTTGAATAGTGATAACATCAAAGAATCTATTAGCTAATTCTGGAGGATAAAAATTCTTGAGTTCAGACATTTTTATTTTTGGGAACCTATAAGTAAACTCGAAAGATGCACGGGTGAATATCTTTTGCTGTACATTTTCCAAAATACGAATTTGCATTAATTGCAAAACCCCAACAAAAGCAACGCCCATTGTTACCAAGACTACAAGTACGATCCAAGAAGTTGTAATTCGCGCTCCTTGTATTAGGTTAACGATAGCCTGGATCCCTAACGGAACAGAAAGATTTACTAAACCTGCAAAAATTGCATAATAAAGTATCTGTAAAAAATCCTTTTTTTCAAGCTTCAACAGGCCAATAAATCTTTGCCAAGTGGTGAGTTTATCTACGGCCATGATCTTCTATTTTTAAGGTTTTTTTGACTAGATCTATAAAATAGTCTGAAGCTGTAATATCTTCACTACAGTCTGTAATAGCAGCAATATGATCTTTTAGAAAATGCTGGTGAAGAGCGCCGTCTATGACCATACTAGAAAGACTAAGCGGATATTGATATTCTGGTGAAACTTCACGAATCATTTCCGCAATGCGGCTTACCAGACTTTTATAAATAGAAAAGTAACCACCCTTGTTTTCGGTATCTACTTCTTTGGTAAGATAAGATTTAGAAGATTCGTTGATAATTATATTATTTAAAGCAACTTCGTTTATATGCTTAAAACGAATATCCTGCACAACAGGATGAGTCATCACCTCTATGCCTTTTAGTAATTTTTCAGTAGAATTTCCCATTCCATGAGTAGAAATGGTTAAATGAAATTCTTTCCATCCCCAATACCAGTTGGTAAGGTATACCAAGAACTTATGCTTATTCTCAAAATATCGATAGATCGAACTTTCATTCGATTTGATCTCTGTACCTAATTTTTTAAAAGTGAATTTTTCAAACCCGATCTCGTTTATTAGAAGAATTCCATGACCGACAATTTTCTTTCCTAACTCACTAGATTCTGGATCCTTGAGATATAATTCTGAGTTGATGGAAATCTTTACATTTTTAAACAGTTTATCCACGCTAATATTATTTTGCGCAAATATAATAGTATTACTATTAATTTATAATAGTTATTATATTAATTAACTTTTGTTCAACTCTCTATTATGAAATAATATCAGGGTTCAGCGTTGAAATATTCTATAGAAGAGCAAGAATGTATAAACTATAAAGCTGTTAAGCATGAAAACTCCATTTTCACAACGTACACTTGATAAACAATTAATATTGAACAAAAAAGATATAAACTAAGCAGTAAAATAAGATCTAAATGAAGAGTTTTTGAGAATCTTACTTTTAATTGTATAAACTATGGGCATTCGGAAAATGACCTAGTATTTAGGTGGAAGATTGATCTAAATATAAATTGAAGTCTAGAAAGTATTGGAGCTATATGTAGAATCAACTTTCAAAAATAGCCAACTATTTAATAGATAAGAATTAAGTTCGATAACTTGATAATATCAAAACTCATACAGCACTCCCACTCCCAACATTTGTTTGAATTGAATCTTAGGTCCTTTAGCCTCTAAGGTGCCATCTCCATCAACATCTTCCTTCACCTTAACATCGTCGTCATATTTTAAATGAGATCCAATACTGGCCTTTACAAAGTCATTTACGGTGAGATTAACATTCAATTGCCAATCTACATCTATGTTCCCAAATTTATTCAGGTAATCTGAATATAAACTTAGTTGATTGTCTATATTGATATTTTCAAAAACCTCTTTAGTATAACCACTGGTAAAGAGGAATCCAAATTCTGTACGTACACTCTCTCCTTCTTTAATAATATTACCCTCTTCATCTCTAATTGCTGGAGTAACTCCAAACATTCCTTCGTTAGAAAGTCTCTGATCAAGCACAAACGTAGATTTTTGAGTTACTGGAGAAATATATAAGGTTAGATCTTCTTTTGGATCGGTATATTCAGATCCTATCCCTAAAAACATATATCCAGGAGCCATGAATTTCGAAATTGGCTTTTCGGTATTTGGATATTGAAATCCGTTAGAAAACTGAGTATTAAAATTAAATTTTGCAGAATAACGCCAGTTAGAAGTAGAATCTCTTCTATAACCAAAAGTTGAATTTACAATTAACTGATCATCTGTCTTTCTGGTTTCACGTCCTTCTTGGGCATTAATTCCATATCTGAGAGCGATATTGGATTTCCAGAGCGTATATTTCTTTTGATATTTTCTTTCAAAATTTCCATGGAACAAAGCCGAAATCGAGTTATTACCCCCTGCGTTCCAATTCACAAAAGCTACTTCATTTAAATTAACTCCCACCGCATTTTTCTCACTCCAAAGTAAAATTACATCTTGTTCTACAATAGCACTTGTATCCACCGCAGTAGTATCTGTAGAAACGGTATCGATTCTATGTATAGGAAATTTTCGAGCGAACGCAGAGTTCATCGAAAAAAAAGGAATGCAAAGCAAAAGAAAACGTAGGGCAGAAAAATTTAAAGGCATCGAATTGGTATAAACTTTAATCATATATCAAGATGGTAATTTATGGTGGCAGCTATACTCTCAACGTCAATTTTTGCAATTTCTTGTAGTTCATCTACAGTTCCTTGCTCAATAAATTCATCTGGCACTCCTAAACATATAATTTTTCCTTTATAATTTAAGCGTGATGCCAATTCCAAAACCGCATTACCAAAGCCTCCGGCTATAACTCCATCTTCAACAGTTATAATTTTTTCAAAAATATTAAATAATTTAGAGAATAGATTCTCATCCAGAGGTTTAACAAATTTTGCATCATAATGCGCAACTTTTTCCTGATCAGATAAAGTATCAATCGCCATTCTCACATTCTCCTTCATGCTCCCAATACTCACCACGGCAATGTCTCTTCCTGACTTTATAATTGAACCTTTTCCGAAGGGAATCTTTTGAAATTCTCTTTTCCAGTTTACATGAATTCCTCTTCCCCTTGGATATCTTATCACTAAGGGACCTTTTAACTCTAACTGAGCCGTGTAAAGTAAATTTCGAAGCTCGATCTCATCAGAAGGAGCAGCTATGGTTAAATTTGGAATGCATCTTAAAAATGCCATATCAAAAACACCATGATGTGTCGCGCCATCTTCTCCCACCAGACCTGCTCTGTCCAAACAGAAAATAACCGGTAGGTTTTGCAAGGCTACATCGTGAATTACCTGATCATAAGCTCTTTGAAGAAATGTAGAGTAAATATTACAAAAAACTATAAAGCCTTGAGTGGCCATCCCAGCCGCAAGGGTTACCGCATGCTGTTCTGCAATTCCAACATCAAAAGCACGATCTGGAAAAGCATCCATCATATATTTTAAAGAACTTCCAGTGGGCATTGCCGGAGTTATTCCGATGATCTTTTCATTTTTTTCAGCCAGCTCTACCAATGTAAGTCCAAAAACATCTTGGTATTTTAAAGGAAGTCCGGTAGAATTGCTTGTTATAAGCTCTCCGGTATCTGCAATAAATTTTCCAGGAGCATGATATTTTACTTGATCTTCTTCAGCCTTTTTTAGGCCTTTCCCTTTAGTGGTAATAACATGAAGAAATTTAGGTCCTTGGATATTTTTAAGTTCCTCTAATATTTTCAGAAGACCTTTAAGATCATGACCATCTACAGGACCATAATATTTAAAATTTAAAGCTTCTATGATATTATCCTGAGCCGGTTTTTTACCTACCGTTGCTTTGGTGAGATATTGTTTTAACGCCCCTACGCTAGGATCGATTCCAATAGCATTATCATTTAAGATAACCAATAAATTGGCGTTAGTAACTCCCGCATGGTTCAAACCTTCAAAGGCCATTCCGCTGGCAATAGAAGCATCTCCAATAACGGCAATATGTTGTTTCTGTATATCTCCTTTTAAATTCGAAGCCAGTGCCATTCCCAAAGCTGCAGAAATGGAAGTGGATGAATGTCCAACCCCAAAAGTGTCGTAAATACTTTCTTCTCTTTTCGGGAATCCGCTAAGTCCACCAAGACTTCTGTTAGTATCAAAATTATCTCTCCTTCCGGTTAAAATTTTATGTCCGTAGGCCTGATGACCTACATCCCAAACCAAAAGATCTTCAGGAGTATTAAAAATATAATGCAAGGCGATAGTAAGTTCTACCACTCCTAAACTAGCTCCTAAATGCCCTTCTTTGGTTGCAACTACATTTATAATGAACTTGCGAAGCTCCTTGGCCAGCTCTTCCAATTTTTCTTGCGGAAGCTTTCTAAGATCTGAAGGCGAATTGATAGATTCTAAAATACTTTTAGCCATAAAAGCAAAGGTACATTTTGAAATTGTATTTTTGAAGATGCAATTAATTTTTGACGACAGCTATTTTATGAAGAAAGCCTTGAATGAGGCTGAAATTGCCTTTGAAAGAGGCGAAATTCCCGTTGGAGTTGTGGTTGTAATAGACGATAAGGTTATCGCCCGAGGGCATAATCTTACCGAAATGCTAAATGACATTACTGCCCACGCAGAAATGCAGGCTATTACTTCTGCTGCAAATTACCTTGGCGGAAAATACCTTAAAGGTTGCACGATGTATGTCACGCTGGAACCTTGCCAAATGTGTGCAGGAGCCTTGTATTGGAGTCAGATCTCCAATTTGGTGTTTGCTGCCAGCGATCATGATCGAGGTTACAGAAAAATGGGCGCTCAATTACACCCTAAGACTAAAGTGAAAACAGGAATTATGGAAGAGGAAGCTTCTACTCTATTAAAGCGCTTCTTTATACAGAGAAGAAACCTCAACTAAAAATTCCATTCTTTTTTAAATCTAATTAGGAAGTTTGTTTGATCTCTTCAGGAATGTCCCACATATTCTCCAATTCTTCTAAAGATTTACCTTTAGTTTCTGGAATGTATTTATAGGTAAAGATGATAATCCCTAGGATAAAGGCTGAAAAGATGAAGTATGGTAATGAGCCATTCCAATAAGCATTATTGTTCACTTCACTTTCAGCAACCATTGGGAATGTTTGAGTCACTATATAGTTTGCTGCCCACTGTGCTGCAACAGCTATAGACATAGCTGCGCTACGAATATTATTAGGGAACATTTCAGATAAGATTACCCATACTACTGGCCCCATAGACATTGCGAAAGATGCGATGAATAATAGAACTCCAATTAAGGATAAAATTCCAACCGACCCTGTCATTAAAGTTCCTCCAAGTAATAAGAATCCGGCCAACATTCCGAAGGAACCAATAAAAATAAGCGGTTTTCTACCAAATCTATCTACTGTTGCCATTGCAACAAATGTGAATACAAGGTTGATACCAGCAAGCAACACTTGCTGTTGTAGAACATCTTCTTTTCCAAATCCAAGGGCTTGTTCAAAAATATCTGCTCCGTAATATAATACGGCATTAATCCCTGTAAACTGTTGTAAAGCAGATAAAATAGTACCAATTACGATGATAGAAAATACCCCTTTTGCAAAAAGGCTTAATTTAACTTTGCTCTTATCTTTTTGAAGCGATCTTTCAATTTCATTGATCTCTGTAGTTGCTATCTCTTCTCCATGAATTCTAGTAAGAACATTCATAGCATTTTCTTTTAAGCCTTTCATTGCAAGCCAACGTGGACTTTTAGGCACAAAGAATAATAGGATTAAGAATAACATACTCGGGATTAATTCAGACCAGAACATCCATCTCCATCCCGTTTGAATATTTTCTTCTACAGTAGCGCTTTGTCCAATCATATAGGTCACCAAAAACACTACAAAAAATCCAATTACGATTGCTAATTGATAATAACTTACCAACGTACCTCTAATCTTTGCAGGAGCTATCTCTGCAATGTAGGTTGGAGCATTCATCGATGCAATTCCAATTCCTAACCCACCAATAATTCTAAAAACCACTAAAAGAGATACAGATTGTGGTAAAAATTCAGGCAATCCAGATCCCCAGGCTGATAAAGAGAATAAGATTGAAGAAATTATAAGTGAATATTTTCTTCCAATTCCCTTACTAAGCGGACCGGCAACAATGGCCCCCACAAAACAACCCAATAAGGCACTTCCAACAACCCAACCTTTCATTCCGGCATCGAGATCGAAATATTGACTAAAAAAATATTGAGAACCGTTAATTACACCGGTATCGTATCCAAAAAGTAATCCTCCTAAAGCAGATACAATAGTAATTAGAATAAGGTAAGTCTTGTTTTTCATGGAAATAGGTTTGTAGAATTGATAAATCTACATTTTTAAGTTCAAAAATTCTTATAATTTGGTGACTTTGATATAGTCTACATAAAACTTTGCAGGAAAAACAGAATCATCTACTTCTGGACCTCCAAAATTTCCTCCAACGGCCAAATTTATTAAAAAATAGAAAGGTTTCTGAAATGGATATTCATTAACATCATATTTTTTAGGCATAAATGTGTAAACCAAATTCCCATCTATAGAAAAGCTAATGTGCTCCTCTGTCCATTCTGTATTAAAAATATGATACCCATCTTCTATATCTTCAACAATGGTTTTCTTAGAATTTATTGTTTCCCCATGACTTGCAGGAGTGTGCAAAGAAGTATAAACCGTGTGAGGTTCTTTGCCTACATATTCCATTAGATCTATTTCTCCAGAAGCAGGCCATCCTACTTCAGAAATATCTGCGCCTAGCATCCAAAGTGCCGGCCATAAACCTTGCCCGGTTGCTAACTTAGCTCGAATCTCGATATTCCCGTATTTGAACTCTACTTTATCTTTGGTATTGATCTTTCCAGAAAAGTATTTATCTCCATCTTTTACAGCTTCAATCACCAATTTTCCGTCTTCAACACTTACATAATCTCCGCTATAAATTTGGCGTTCGTTGTTTCCCCAGCCACAAAGATCCGGGCATCCATCGCCTTCTTCATAACTCCAATACTCCATATTAAGCTGATCTTTATCAAAAGTATCTTCAAATATAACTTGAGAATAAGACGTTAAAGTCATACTTCCAAAAAGCAGAAGACTAAACACTAATTTATTCATGTTTTTCATATTTATTCTTTTTTCAAACTGAAAGTAGCGCTTTTTAGATCTCTGGAATTTCCTCCAAGCATCACATCAAATTCTCCAGCTTCTGATTCCCACTTCTTATTATTGGTATAATATTGAAGCATTTTTTCTGAAATTTTAAATGAAACCGTCTTAGTTTCGCCTGGCTCCAAAGTAACCAGTTCAAAACCTTTCAACTCTTTAACAGGTCTGGTAGTAGTTCCAATAAGATCATGAAGATATAATTGCACTACTTCTTTTCCGGCCATCTTTCCTGTATTGGTAACCGGAATATTCACCATAATAGTATCTTGAGCATTCATAGTATCTGCAGATAAGCTAAGCTCTCCATACTTAAAGGTTGTATAGCTTAAACCGAAACCAAAAGGATATAAGGCATCCTTAGCAACATCGGTATAATGAGAATAGGTTACATGCTGAGGATTTGAGGGTCTTCCTGTATTTTTCTGATTGTAATATAATGGCTCCTGCCCAACTGCACGCGGAAAAGAAACAGGTAATTTACCGGAAGGATTATATTTTCCGAAAAGTACATCTGCAATTGCATTTCCACTTTCTGTCCCTAAGAACCATGCTTCAACTATAGAAGGCACATTCTCTGCAGACCAAGTAATTTCTAATGGACGACCGTTTAAAAGCACCAAAACAATCTTCTTGTTTACTTTATAAACCTCTTTTAATAATTCTTGCTGAAGTCCGGCCAATTGAATATTCGCTTGGCTTCTACCTTCACCCGTTTGAAAGGCATCTTCCCCAAGAACCATCACCACAATTTCAGATTTTTTAGCTACATCTATGGCAGCTGCAAATCCAGATCTATCGGTATTATTGATCTCTAGAGGAATTAAAAAACTACGCTCTCCCACTCCTAAAGTAGTTCCCTGAGCATAATTGATCTTTAAATTCTTACCTGCAGCATTTTTAATTCCTTCCAGCACAGATACAGCAGAATTGGTTTCTCCCTGAGCTCTCCAGTTACCTATTGGACTGTCTTTATCATCTGCCAACGGGCCTATAACTGCTATAGATTTTACTGAAGATTTAATAGGTAGTAAGGAAGATTCATTCTTTAAAAGAACAATAGATTTTTTTGCCACATCTCTTGCAAACGCCTCATGATCTTCATAAGAAATATTTTTAGCCACTTTAGGATCTGAATATTTATAAGGATCATCAAAAAGTCCCATCATAAACTTAACACGTAGCACTCTTTTAACCGCATCGTCTATATTTGAAATATCAACTTTACCTTCATTAACTAATTCTGCCAAACTAGTTTCATAAGCGCCGCCTTCCATATCCATGTCGCTTCCCGCATTCATAGCTATTTCGGCCGCTTGTTTTTTATCTTTGGCAACTCCGTGATTGATCATCTCTGGAATAGAACCCCAATCTGAAACTATAAAACCATTCCAATTCCAATCTCCTTTTAAAATATCTCTTTGAAGGTTCTTGTTCCCGGTAGAAGGAACTCCATCTATTTCATTAAATGAATTCATAAAAGTTGCTACACCAGCGGCTGCTGCATCTTTAAATGGAGGCAACACTACATTATGCAATACACTTTCCCCAATATTTACGGTATTATAATCACGACCCGCTTCGGCCATTCCATAACCTGCAAAATGTTTTGCAGTGGCGGCAATGGTTAACTGATCTGAAAGATCATCTCCTTGATAACCTTTTACTTTTGCAATTGCTACTTGACCGGTTAGATAAGGATCTTCTCCAGAACCTTCCATAATTCTTCCCCAACGCGCATCGCGAGAGACATCAATCATTGGAGAAAATGTCCAATTAATTCCATCTGCAACAGATTCTACTGCCGCTATATGTGCGGTTTTCTCCATCGCATCAAGATCCCAACTAGCAGTTTCTCCTAGAGGAACGGGAAAAATTGTTTTATAACCGTGAATAACATCATAACCAAACATTAAAGGAATCTTCATTCTAGAATTTTCCATCAACATTTTTTGAGCTTCGCGGGTAGCATCTACAGAAAGCACATTCAACATAGATCCAACAAGACCTTTCTTAAGATTGCTTTCTTTCTGTTTATTACCCATTTCTGAAGCTGGACCCGTAAGATCCCAACTTCCGTTATATTGAACAAGTTGACCTACTTTTTCTTCAAGGGTCATCATCGCCAACACAGAATCTACTTTAGTTTCTACGTTCTTAACCGAACTTTGGATTTTTGAATTTTGAGCATTCAATCCTAAAAAAAACAATAAGAATACTGGGAATACTAATTTTTTCATAAGGCTAGTAAATAAGAGTTTGTATGGCATGTGCAGGTATTTCAAAGCTAGCTTTATCACTACCTACAAAAAGATTATATTCAATTAATTCATCGGTTTTATTCATCACTACGGTGGCAAAGCTTCCATCTGTATTTTTAAAAGAAGTACTTAATAAACTACTACGGCTACTTGCAGTACTTATTCTTCTAGCATCCGGACGTATGAATTTGGAAAATTGACCAATATAATAATACGATGGAGTGAAAATTAATTCTTTGGTTCTTGTATCTGCATGCACAGGAGCAAAGCAAAAGTTTCCAACATGGTTAGGTCCCCCATTTTCGTCTAATAAAATATTCCAATCTGTCCATGCAACCGTACCGTTGTTAAAATCATGAATCATCTGTTCCCCGTAACGTTCGGCATTAGGCCAAAATTGGTATTTGGCAGCATCAAATTTTTCTATACAGCCTTCAGTAAACATTAAATTTTTATCTGGATATGCATTATTTACAATTCCAACATTTTCGAATAATGGTTCTGCTCCTGTCCAGGTTTCGTACCAATGAAACCCTGTTCCCCAAGCATATTTAGAGGCTTCTGCATCATCGAATATCACATTAGATCTATTTGCCATCAAGTCTCTGTTATGATCCCATACCACAATTTTTTTATCTCCTAATCCTTGTTTTTCAAGTGTTGGACCCAGGTATTCCTTTAAGAAATCTCTTTCATCCTCAGCTGTATAAATACAAGATTCCCATGTTTGGGTTGCCATAGGTTCATTTTGAATGGTAAGACCCCAAATTGGCATTCCTTCTGCCTCGTAAGCCTTTATAAACTTAGCGTAATAATTTGCCCAGCTTTGACGATATTCCGGTAATAATTTACCTCCCTTAAGCATAGAACCATTTGTTTTCATGAAAGCTGGTGGACTCCATGGGGAAACATATAATAACAATTCTCCTCCAGCAGCTTTGATAGCTCTCTTAATCATTGGAATTCTATATTGCCTATCATGGTCTATATTAAAAGTGCTCAATTCTTTGTCGCCTTCTTCTATATAAGTATAACTCTCACTGGAAAAATCACAACTATGAATCGTGGTACGGGTTAAAGAATAACCGATTCCTTTCTCTTTATTGTAGTAAGCTTCTAATAATCTTTCCTGATCTTCCTCTTTTAGTTGAGCAAAAACTTCAGCACTAGCGTCAGATATTGCCGCGCCTATGCCCATAAACTTTTGAAATTCTTTATTCGGGTTTACAAATACCGATATCTCCGTTTCTAAAGGTTGTTTATAATCTCCAAATATTTTACTTCCATTTTGGCTAAGTCTAAGATCAGAATCTTTTGCTGTGGTATACACTTGAATAGATTTCCCTTTGAGATTTATTATGTGTTCACCAGATTGGGCTTGGCTATTTTGAGAAAATAGTGCTAATAATAGCGCCCCTGTAAGTAAGTATTTGTTCATTGTATATTTATTATCAATTTCATTTATTTTAGCTCAAAACTGAACTTTTCAAATTTCAAGCCTCCATTTTCGATTCTAAAAACAAGTTGATGTGATCCTTTAACAAGTTTCACATTTTCAATCTTTATCCATCTCCAATCCTGAGAATTTGGGATTACAATTTCTCCAATTTTCTGTTTATCTACATCAAGACTTGCCTTTGCATCTTTTTCTGGGGAAGAGAGTTTAAAACTCAAATTATAAACTCCATCTTCATTTACTTGAATAGTATATTTAAGCCATTCTCCTTCTTCCGTATTTCCAACATAAAGTAAATTCTCTATCTCAAAAATATCTACCCCATCATTTCTATATGCTTCACCTGTATTCCAACGCACTCTTTTACCATTCTCAGAAACCCAGTAATTCCCAGATACATTATCTTTATAAGCCGCACCGTCATTTCCCATATCATAATTTACCGCCAGAATTTCATCTCCAGGAACATTATGAATCTTGAATGGTTTAGTTTCAGGAGAGCTTGGTTGTCTAATCATAGCATCAATTAGATCATAATGAATAATACTATTCTCAATCTTTGTATTTTCAGCAAGGTTCATAAAAGCTTTTTCCGCCTCCATATTTGAAGGTTTAGGCCCTTCTTCTCTCCAATAGTTCAATACCTTCTCATAACCGGGATTAACTTTTATTTGGATTGGATTATTTGATCCTAGCTTTTTTAAAGGCCACCAGCACCATCCAATATTATTGTCCTCCATAAGTTTAATAGCATCTGCAAACCAGGCATTGGAGTTTTCTCCAGATTCACCTAACCAGATTGGGATGTTTAATTTTTCACGATAATCAAGGAATGTCTGAATAGATTCTTTGTTATTATATGTCCAGTATTTATGAAAGCTCATCACCTTATTATCATCCCAAAGATCAATAAGACCATTGTAATTGTTTCCCCAACCATTACCTTCAATAATAATTATATGATTTTGATCTATTTCCCTGATAGACTCGGTTAATTTTTTCTGAAAATTCCATAATAATGTATTTTTAGAGTCTTCAGTACCGTTAATATTTTTACCTTCTTCAAAGCTCCAATTTGGTTCATTTATAAGGTCATAAGCACCAATTACAGATTCATCTTTGTATCGTTCAGCTAGTTTTATCCAGAGTGCTTCTAGTTTATCCATATTCTCCTTACTCTCCCATAGTGAAGGTTTTGAAGGATCTCTGTCTGAAATATTAACATCGTTTCCTTGACCTCCCGGGGTTGCATGCATATCAAGAATTAGGTACATCTGATTATCTCTGCACCATGAAACCAATTGATCTGTCAATCTAAATCCTTCTTCTAGCCATGTGTTTTTTCCTTTCTCAGGTTCTTGATCTACCGGAAGAGTATAAAGGTTGTAATGCATAGGAAGTCGAATAGAGTTAAAACCCCATTTTTTAAGGGAATCGACATCCTTTTTCTGAATAAAGTTGTTACGCCACTTAGAATAGAACTCTTCGGTTTTCTCATTACCTATTAATTCTTCTACATGTTCTTTAAACACATGTTGCTGTCCTGAAAATGGTACTTTTAGCATATATCCTTCCTGAAGCATATATCCTCCAAGCCCGATACCCCGAAGTACTACATTTTCGCCTTCAGAATTGATAATTTTCTTACCATCTACATGGAGAAATTCTGAACTTTTTTGTTGCGCATTCACAGATATTGCAAATACAAATGCTAGAAATAAAAATTTAACTTTCATAAGAAATTACTTTATTTCCAGATATAAGTTCCTACAGCACCACCATCAAGGGAGGTGGTAAACCATTTTCCATTATATTTTACATTGAACAACTCGCTGGAATTACCATCGTTTTCAACAATTAAAACTTTATTACCATCGGGTCTTTTAAATGCTACATTATTAAGATTACCACTAATATTACTGGCTATTCTAACCGATCCTGGTGAAACAAATTTGGAAGCATGACCAATAATATAAAATCCAACATTTTCTTTATAAGTTGAACCTCCACTAATAGTAATGGCTCCTTTACAGGTAGTACAACCTCCGTCTGTATGAGGGCCGAAAGAAGGATCATTAGCTAGGTTCCATTCTAAAGCAGTTTTGCTCCAATTTCGCATAGACCCAATAATAACATTTTTTACATGCCACTTAAGGTCACCAGCAAATTCACCAGATGAAGAGGTATATTGCTCTGTGAAGTATAAATTTTTATCTGGGTAAGCGTTATGTACCTGTGATAATGCATTGATATCACCTGCATAAAGGTGAAAAGCAGACCCATCAATATAAGGTCTAGCTTTATTATTATTTAAAATACTTATGGGATAATCAGGTCTATCTGCATTATGATCATAAATTATAATCTTAGTATTGATGTTTGCTTCTTCAAAAGCTGGACCTAAGTTATTTCCTATAAAATCAGCCTGATCATCTGCTAGCATTAACAAACTTGGATTGTTACCCGGATGTAAAGGCTCGTTTTGAGGTGTAATGGCATTTATAGTAATACCTTGCTCTTTCATTTGCTGAATATATTTCACGAAATACTGTGCGTATAAATCATAATATTCAGGTAATAGGCTACCACCTTTAGTGCTCTTATTATCTTTCATCCAAACTGGTGGAGACCATGGAGATCCCAATATGCTGATATCAGGGTTTATTTCTAAGATTTCTTTTAGAAGAGGTATAAGATTTTCCATATCCTTGGAAAGTGAAAATTCAGATAGATCTTCATCTGTTTCTCCTTCAGGAATATCATCATAAGAAAAGGTAGTAGCATCGAGATCTGATGCTCCAATGCTTACTCTTAAGTAACTTATCGCGATACCTTCTTCACCTTTTCCAAAAAGCTGTTGCAATAATTCCTTTTTCTTTGAGTCATTTAATGAATTAATAAGCGCTGCACTTCCGCCTGTTAGCGTAAAACCGAAACCTTCTACACTCTGAAAGCTTTCCGCTGCATTTATTTCAATATTAGCATAGCTATTTGGACTACTTCCGAATGAAATAGTTCCCGATTGCTTATCCAGTTTTTCAGACTCATTCCCCTTAGTTAGATAAAAATCTACATCATTGGTAGCCTGCGGCTGTTCCGGATTTTGTGGATTTCCCGGAGTGTCAGGTTCTTTTGCTGGATCACTACTACTGCAGTTCACACCCAGAAAAAGTAACATTGAATATAGTACTAATTTCATTCCTTTAAATTCTTTTGTTTTCATAACAATCGTTTACTGATATACTCTTACATAATCTATCTCCATATTATCTTGAGTAAATTCTGGATCTATTGTTCCTCCTAAATTTCCACCTAAAGCTATATTTAGTATTAAAAACTGCTTTTTATCAAATGGCCAGGTTTGATCATTTTTTTCTGAGGGACTATACGTATAGAATACATTCCCATCTACAGAAAAAGCAATTTTCTGTGCAGTCCACTCAATTCCGTAAACATGAAATTCTGAAGTCACATTAGAGATGTTTGTAGCCCCCACATTCTGAGTATTTCCAAAGCTCGAAGGTGTATGAATTGCGCTGCTCACCCTTCCTATATTATTCCCTACATGTTCCATAATATCTACTTCACCGCAGGCCGGCCAGCCCACCGAAGTAATATTAGATCCTAGCATCCAGATGGCAGGCCACGTTCCTCCACTACCGGGTAGTTTTGCACGCACCTCTACTTTACCATATTTGAAATCGAATTTGCCCTGAGTCTTTAATCTCGCTGAAGTATAATTTGCACCTTCGTAGTTTTCCTTTTTTGCAGTAATTGTTAAAAAGCCATTCTCTACTTTGGCATTATCTAACCTGCTCGTATAATATTCCACTTCGTTGTTACCCCAACCACCTCCACCAAGATCGAAATCCCAGTTTGAGCTTTTTGGTGCACCATTTCCCTCAAATTCGTCTGACCAAATTAAACCGGGAGCAACATAGATGGTAATAGATTTGGATTGAGAAATAAACTTATCTTTATTATAAGCAGAAACATGAATATCATAATTGTTTATTCCACTACCTGAATATTTATAATTATAAGTTCTGTTTGAGGTTTCAATAATTTCTCCATTTCCTAAATTGATTTTGTATGAATTAGCATTATCGGCAGAAAAATTTAGAATTATCTCGCCAGTACCATCTCCATTTGGATTATTTGAATCTTTTCCCTGAATCTCTACATCAACCTTTAAGTTTGAAGGTAAGTTGGAAACTTCTTCATTTGTTGAACTGCTACTACAGGAAGTAACACTCAAGAGTAGAAATATAATGGAAATTATGCCCAGGAATATTTTTGATAATTTCATAAGAAAGTAGTTAAAAAAAATCTGTAAAATAGCATCCGGAAAATTCTTCTCCGGATGCGTTTAAAATCACAAAATTCAAATGATCTCTATGAAGCTGGAACTAATCTTACATACCAGGCATTACCTGTTTCGGTACCTTGTACACGTAGGTACAAAGTATTTTCTGTAAGTTCCAAGATTTCATATTCATGTTGAACGGCTCCATAACCAATAAAAGTACTGTTTCCGGCTAATTCAATACTTGTTTGAGTTGAAGGATTTGATGTAGGCAAACCTGAGCTTGCTGGCAAAAATGAAAAGGATGATGTAGCATCGCCATAATCATAGCAACCTTCATCTCCAGAAGCAGGAATACCAGGTAAATTTGTTAAAGCTCCTGTTTTGGTTAGTACACCATCAGGAGTTGATGTGCTTAAACTATATCCAGAATTTGTTTTCGAAAAAGTAAAAGACGCAGTATAAAAACATGAACAACAATCTGCTTTCTCGTTAGGTCCAGCTGTATACCACTCTGGAAATCCAGAACCTTCGAAAGGTCCCACTCCAAAATGTCCTTGCACTTCTTTTTGAACAACCCATGTTTTTGAACCATCTCCTGTTAGATCTGAAACAATCTTTGGATCTGGATTAAATACACTTTTTACAGAAATTTGCTTAGTTACATTAGAACTAGCTCCACCTGCCCCATAAGCAATTACGGTTACGGTATAGGTATTTACACCGGTAGCAGTATATTTTTTAGTCATTGGCCCATTCAATTTTACCAGATTAACTGCGCTGGAAGTTCCAAAATCTACTTTATAACTCATTGCATTGTCTGCTGAAGCTGTAATTATAACTTCTCCAGAACCATCGCCATCAGGATTATCTGCATTCTGACCTACGATTTCAGTATTGATTACAAGGTTTGAAGGTGGAGATAATTCCCCTAGACTGTATTCATCTTGAGAACAGCTAACCAAAATCATTAGTATTAAAAAGGCTGAACCTAAACCGTATATTAATTTATTTTTCATAATTCTAATTATTTTAAAGTGATGTCGTCAAAATATATCTTCTCTTGAACTCCTTCAGCAGAATCGTTAAACCTGAAAACCAACTGGGTAAATTGAGCATCTGCTGGAATTGTTTCTATTCCGCTAAAATCGAAAGTTAGCATTTCCCATTCCCCAGACTTGGTAATCGCAGTTTTTACAATAGCTCCGTAAGGTTGAGCTTCCGTAGAACCAACTGGTTTCTCTAATTCCATATTTATCTTTTTACCAATATTTGCAGGATCTGCGTTGTATACTAACATGGTTATAACTTTCCCTTCACTAAAATCAATTGGAGAATTTAATGGGCTATATGTTCCACTCCAAGGTGCATGACCATTAGTAAATAGTCCTACTAAATCTGATGTATTTAATCCGGATTTTTTAGGATTTTCTACGGTGGCAAACATCTGTTGCCCATTGTCGTCAAAAGTCCCGAAGAAATATTCCATATTTGGATCATCAAAGGTAAATGGCAGCTTTGAAGGATCATAGATAGTTACTGGTATAGTTGTTTCTGAAGTTGCAGCTCCCCCACTTTGAGCAACCACTCTTACATCATAAACTCCAGCTTCTGAATAGGTATGTACCGGGGAACTTTCACCAACTCCAAATGAAGTTCCAGCTTCACCTTCCATATCTCCAAAATATACTGTGTAACCATTGGCATAATTAGCTTCAGCTGTAATATTAAAATCATATCCATTAACTACTGGAGCAACATTTAAATTTTCAGGAGCTCTATAAGTAACAGTCAAGGGATAGGTAGTCGTTGATTTCTCGCCAGCGATATTCATTGCGTCAACCGAAATTGTATAATCCCCTTCTGCATAAGAATGAGTGGTATTTTCACCTGGCTTTATGATAGCAGAAGCATCAGATCCTGATCCATCTCCATAATTAATTTCAAAAGAAACTGCTCCTTCTGCCGTTGGAGTTATGGTTACATTCCCAGAATTATCGTTACTTACTTTAAGAATTGCATCCATATTATCTGCCAATGGTGTTTCAACAGAAGTGGCTCCATCATCAGATGTTGTACATTGAATGCTTAGACACAATATAAGGGCAAAACCCAATAATATTTTTATTCTTTTCATATCTAATTATATTTTAATAACCTGGATTTTGAACAATTTTGGTGTTTTCCAATTCATTTAAAGGTATAGGGAAGATCTCATTCTTACCACTTGTAAAACCTCTGCTTTGAAGAAGGGTTGATGCTTTTCCTGTACGTACAAGGTCAAAAAATCTATGTCCTTCACCAGCCAACTCTAACCTTCTCTCTTTTGCAATTGCATCCATGGAAACAGGAATAGAAGGTAAACCAACTCTAGCACGAACTGCATCTAATAAGGCTTGTGCTCTTGCTCCTGATCCACCTAAGGCTTCAGCTTCTAGCAAATAAGTATCTGCTAAACGAATAATGTATACATTTTGCGCAAAATTTAATACCGGATCACCACCTCCAGTAGTTATATCAGATTTTAAAGGCATAAACTTTTTCAGAAAATATCCTGTATCTTGATTTGCTGGTGTATAACTAATTTCACCTGCTGCCTCTAAAGCTGCTAAATCTGCAATGGTAGTATCAAATCGAGGATCTCCTTTCATTACATCATATAAATCTTGAGTAACGGTATTAAAGCTCCAACCTCCTGCGTAATCTGGTGCTGTTGAACCCGCAGATCTTGAATAACCTCTAGGACCAACCATTTGATTTACTGTATTTCCTTCATTTCTTCCATTTCCCCAATTTTCGAAACCTATGTTAGAGTCGCTAGTAGCAGCAACTTCCAAAATAGCTTCAGAGTTGAATTCTACAGTACCACCAAATAAATCTCCATAATTATCAAGTAATTTATAACCATACATATTAGATCCACCTGGAGTACCATTAACGTCTGCAAGTTCTTGAGCAGCTAGATCTTTTTTACCTTCAAAAAGGTAAACTTTTCCAAGAATTGCCTGTGCAGCTCCTCTAGTTAAACGCCCTCCATCTATTTCTAGATCATCGATCATAAGAGGTAGATCTGGTTTTGCTTCTATTAAATCTTGTTCTATTTGTGCATAAACAGCTTCAGGTGAAGCTTGCTCAACATTGTAAATTTCACTTGTTGAAACTGGTTCGGTAAAAAGAGGAATATTTTTGAAAAGCAATAATAATTGAAAATTATAGTATGCTCTTAAAGTTTTAGCCTCTGCAATGTACCTCGCTTTAAGATTTTCATCCATTTCTACAGCTGGAAGTTTCTGCAACAAAACATTCGCTCTAAAAACACCTTGAAAATAATCATTCCAAAAACTTGGTGGAACTGTAGATGCATCAATAGTAAAATTGTTAAATGATTGGATTCCTGCACCATCTGAAGAACTACCTCCTCCGGCGTTAAAGTCATCTGACCCTGCATTCATCATTGTGATCATGTTTTCAAACGTTTTGGATTGTTTACCCAAAATGTCATATACAGATACTAATCCCGAATATGCTTGATCTGCATTACCATAATAGTTCTCTTCAAGAAAAGTTCCTTGTGGTTTAATTTCCAAATAATCTTTGGAGCAAGACCACATAAAAGTCATCATTACAAATGATGTCAATAGATAAGTAATTGATTTTAGCTTCATAATTCTATTTTTTTTAAAATTGTAAATTCATGCCTAGTAAACCGGATATAGCCTGTGGATAGTAACCACGATCTACTCCAAACACATCTCCACCTATCTCAGGATCAAAACCAGTATAATTTGTTAAAGTTGCAAGATTTTCACCAGTAACATAAATTCTAAGTTTTTTCAGGTGAACCTGATCGATTACATCCTGCGGAAGAGAGAATCCTAACTGTACTGTTTTTAATCTCATATAATCTCCATCTTCCAAATAAAAATCTGATGGATTTGAAAAGTTGTTATTGGAATCGCTATTAGAAAGGCGCGGATATACATTAGATGTACCCTCTCCTGTCCAACGTTGCAATGCTTCAGTTTGATAATTAGCATTTACTATATCTAATCTTCTTAGACCTTGGAAAATCTTGTTTCCAGCAGCACCTTGACCAAAAATTAGTAAGTCAAAATTCTTATAGTCAAATTTAAGAGTTAAACCGAATGTATACTTTGGAATTGAGCTTCCAAGGAACTTTCTATCATCTGCATTAATGGTTCCATTATCATCAATATCTACCCATTTGAAATCTCCAGGAACAGCATTAGGTTGAATAACCTGACCTGCGGAGTTCACATAGTTATTTATATCTTCTTGGTTTTGAAAAATACCATTCGTTTTAAAACCATAAAAGGAATTAAAAGATTCTCCAACTGCTGTTCTGGTAATAGGATAATTACTTGACTGAATAGTAGCACCTCCAGAAAGGAAGTCTATACCTTCTCCAAGATAAGTAACTTCATTTTCAAGATATGATATATTCCCATTTGCTGAAAACTTAAGTTCGTTGAATTGCTTATTAAAGCCTATTTCTAAATCAAAACCTCTGTTAACCATATCTGCAACATTGGCTGCAGGATTCCCAGTTGTACCAACATACCCAGGAAGACGAAGATCTTGTAAAATCCCCACCGTTTTTTTATTGTAGTAATCTGCAGAAAGAGTTAGATTATTAAACAACCTTGTATCGAATCCAATATTTGCCTGTCTTGTTTCCTCCCATTTTAAATCTGGGTTTGCAGGAGCATTAGGACTATTTCCAATAACTACAGCGGCAACATTTCCGAAGGTATAATTTCTACCATCACCAATTGTAGATAAATATCTAAAATCGCCAATTGCATCACTTCCAACTATACCATAACCTCCTCGAATTTTAAGCTGATTAACAATATCGTTATCATTCCAAAATTCTTCTCTTGAAGGAACCCATCCTAATGAAAAAGATGGAAACCAACCATACTTATTATTGGAACCAAAACGGGTTGATCCATCTCTTCTTATAATACCCGTAAATAAATACTTTTCATCATAGTCATATGTTAGTCTAGAAAAAAGAGAAGTTACTCGGTGTTCTGTACCTATATATGCGCTTGCAACAATTTGATCATCTGGTACAGCGAAAAAAGCAGCATCTTTACGATTGGTTACTGGAATATTATTATAAGTAACCGTTTCACCTTTTGTATCATTATCTATATAAGTCCCTTGACCTAATAGAATACTAAAATTATGTTTACCAAGTTCTTTTAAATAAGAAATTGTGTTTTCAATATTCCAACCAAACCCTCGGTTAGAACCTCTTGAGATATTATTTTGAGAAGTAATAGTTGAACTATTCAAATATGAGACTGGCGTAAAACTTTCATATCCATAATAAGAAAGTTTTCCACCTAATGTACTTTTAACATTAAGCCCTGGAATCAATTCTAAGTTTACATATACATTTCCCACAAAATTGTCAGACCAACCGTAATTACCTAATCTTGTTTGAAGGTAAGCTAATGGGTTTGTCATCTCTTGTATAACGAGACTTGAAATCCCGTAAGGATTTCCATTCGGATCTCTAATTATACCATTATTGGTAGAATATGGAGCAGAATTAGCAACTGCAGGATCTGTAATTACTGCTTGAGTTAAAGGATCCAGGTTTATTGCTGAACTTAAAGGCCCTCCATATTCACTATTCGTATTACCTAAACCTACACTCTTTTCATTTGAATATCCAAGGGTTTGGCCTACTGTAATAATTGAGCCAATATTATGTGTTGAATTTAATCGAATATTTTTTCTTGTATAATGTGAGATATCACTTGTAACAATACCTTCCTGATCTAAATAACCAAAAGAAAGGTAAAAAGTAGAAACATCATTACCACCACCTAAGCTTAATTCGTGGTTCTGGCGAAATGCACTTTTATTAAAGATAAGATCTTGCCAGTCTGTTCCAGTTCCTACTTCTGAAAGATTAGGAAATGGTAGAGAAAAGTCTCCTGCCGAACCAGAATAATCATTTGCATATTTTTCATTGAATATTGTAGCATATTCAGTAGCATTCAATAAATTTAATTTTTTCGCAGGTCCAGATAATCCAGCATAACCGTTATAGTTAACATTAAGTTTTCCTGACTTCCCCTTCTTTGTAGTAACTAAAATTACTCCTGCTGCAGCTCTTGCTCCATATATAGCTTGCGATGCTGCATCTTTTAGCACTTCAATAGATTCAATATCAGACTGATTTAAATATCCAATCCCACCGGAATCTACAATAACACCATCAACCACCCAAAGTGGCTCATTATTACCAAAACTTGTTACCCCCCTTACTCTTATTGTAGAAGATGATCCAGGCTGCCCTGAGTTCGCTGCAATAGTCAACCCAGAAGTTCTACCTTGTAAAGATTCTTCCACACGATTTACTGGTAAACTTTCAAGGTCTGAAGCTTTTACACTGGAAATAGCACCAGTAACTACACTTTTCTTTTGGGTTCCATAACCCACTACCACAACCTCATCTAAACTGTTTTGATCTACTTGTAATGTTACATCAAGCGTTTGAGAATTAGTAATTGTAAATTCCTTAGTAGTATAACCTACATAGGAAAATGTCAATACATCGTTTTCGGAAACATCTATACTATAATTTCCGTCGAAATCTGTAGTAGTTCCAATACTTGCGTTCTTCACAAGAACATTCACACCCAATAAGGGGATTCCTGAAGCATCCGTGACGTTACCTTGCACAGTAATATTTTGAGCAAAGCCAGAAAAGATACCACCCAAGAGAGCAATAAAAATAAAAGTAAATCTCTTCATTATGATTGATTGTTAAAATTATACTAGCAATATATTAATACTCTGTTAACACAATAGTATTAATACCTTTACAAAAAACATACAATTATGAAAACATTAATTTTAACGGTAATTATTTGCGAGAATATGAATTAAAGCTGGACTTATGAGAGGTGTCCCTAATAATATTTTAATTGGTAGATAATGAATAGTTTACACCAATGTAGAGGTAATGTTAAGTTATTTTAACCTATTGTAAAGTTTAAATTCCTAAAATATAATCAGTAAGATTAACATTTCTATCTAATTCCATCTTTTTACGCAAACGATATCGTTTAATCTCTACACTTTTAACTGATATATTTAATAATGGGGCTATTTCTTTAGAGGTTAAATTCAGCCTTAGATAGGCACATAGTTTTAAATCACTAGAAGTAAGTTCCGGATGTAGATCCTTCAATTTTTTAAGGAAGTCTTTATCCGCATTACTAAAAGCTTTTTTAAAGAAATTCCAATTATCTTCTTCATTTATATCTTTATCTATAGTACGAATTACCGATCTAACGTTTATAGTATCATTTTCTTCTTTGAGTTTTTCTTTAATGCTAGATAAAAACTCGTTCTTCTTTATTAAACTCATTGTAGACACAGCAAGCTCTCTACTTTTATTAGTCATATCCTGCTCTAATTTCTCATTTTTGAGTTTAATAATTTCCTGCTCGGCTTCTAGGTTTTTCATTTTCAGAGTACGCTCATTGCGTTGAATCATTTTCTTATGCTGACTTCTGTAGAGGAAATGAACAGCGATTAGAATAAGTATTAATATTAATATATACCCCACAATAGCCCAATTACTAAAATATATTGGTGGAGCTATACTAAATTCATAACTAGCCACATTGGTTTTTTTATCACCAACTTTAGCTTCCACCTCAAAACGGTAATCTCCAAACCTAAGGTTCTTAAAATTAACTTCAGAAGAATGTTGCCATGCACTCCATTTAGGAGAAAGACCTATTAAGCGGTAATGATATAAGGCTTTGGAATATTTATTATAAACCGGCGCCGAGTAATAAAATGAAATATTATTCTGGCTATACTTGAAGTTTCCTGTGCTTTCCAAAGCAGATCTCTGAGCATTTTCATCCAAAACGCTATATTGAATCTCATTAATTTTGATGTTATACTCTGGTTGATTTTCAGATAACTCTTTGAACCTTAAATATCCGTTTGCAATACCAATAAAATATTCATCTTCATCTATATGTGTAATATTCTCATAGCCTTCTGCTATACTCCTAAAAGGTTGATCGATATAAAAAAAATCAAGTTCATAACCTCCTGCAATCACAGAGGGCCTTAGATAAAAAATCTGATTATCAGTAAAACCCCATAATTTCTCATCATTATCATTGATCATTTTCCCAGAGATCTTATTTAATCCTGAAACGAGTTCATTTAAACGATTGTGCTCAGTAAATTCTTCTGTAGCTGGGTTAAATTGATATATTTTGGTTTTAGTGCTATAGTATAAAGTATCTACAAACCTGAACATACTTGAAGTTGCCCAAATACTATCTGAAAATCTAAAATTCTTTAGTTTTTCGACTTTATTTTTTTCTGCATCAAATTTAACTTTGAAAACACCTTTGTGCTCGTTATTGACCCATATAACACTATCAGACTCTAATTCGATATAACGGGAGGAATGTGGAAAATCATCAACCAGAGGAGACGGTGTCAGTTTTCCGTTAATATTTCTAATAAAACTAAACCCATAATAATGCCCTTGCACATAGGTATTGTCATTAAGTTTTTTAATAAACCACGTTCCCAACCTATCACAAATCTTTACTGCTTTATCACCTTTTATCAAGAATGTTCCGGAATCATGACAACAGAATAAATAGTCATCAATTTTATTAATGCTCCATACTTGCCCATTTGTTCCCTGAATTAGGTTAAAGTCTTCTTGATTCTTCTGTTTTAAATACAAGCCCTGATTGGTACCAAGATATAAATCTCCATTTTCAACATATGATGCATATACAGAACCTATCTTACCTTTCACATCTTTAAAAGAAGTAATTGCAGAATTAGGGTTTATCATGCTAATCCCATAATCAAGCCCGGCCCATATATTATCTGAGTCATCTATAAATAAAGAAAGTACTGTATTATTAAGCAAAATATTTTCCTGATTATAAACGTGGATTACCTCCCCAAATTTATCAACTTGGATTATTCCTTTACCAACTGTGCCAAGTATCATTCTTTCATCTGACATTGTTAATGCAGCGAAAATATTTGTATAGCCAATACGTTGACTTAGTTTTTTATTGATTTCAACTAATCTCCCATTTTTCCAATTAAAAAAACCAGAATTTCCAGTTATGAATTTAAGATTGGATTCTAATCCATAAATATTTTTAATAGTAATATCCCCCAGGATAGAATAAGGTATTATTAACTCTGACTTTCCCTTTTTAATTTGATAGAATCCTCCGCCTACTAATTGATAATAAAGACCATCATCTAGATTAAAAATTCCAGATACAGGTTTTTTCTGTGGGAGAGCCAACTGATTTACAACATTCAACGTAGGATCGTAGATATAAATTCCTGAAAAACTCCTGAATATCACCAAACCTTCTAGCGTTTCGATATCCCAAAATAATTCACCATCCAAAACACCGTTAGGGAACTTATCGATAAGACTATGATATACTAGCACACCAAGCTCATTTCTTAACCAATAACCAGCTTCCATATAGGCACCAGTATAAACTTTGCCATTAAAGCTTTTAACTGCCCGCACTATAGAATTGTTTGGCACCGGATATAGCTGAAAACGCTCACCATCATATTCTAGTAATCCTGCTCCATTCGCAAAATAAAAATTATCATTATCACCTTGAGATATCATCCAGTTTTGATTCCCAGCATTATATTGATTTGGATTAAAATTGGTTACGGGAGGCAATTCTTGAGAAAAGACATGGCTGATGCTAAATAGAAAAAATAAAGTTATTAGGAATTTCAAGGCTTGAATTTTAAGCTAATTTAAATTTATTTATGGAAATGTTCTATCATGTTAACCTCTAAGCTATTAGAATCTGACTTCAAATTGATAAAAATGATCTTAATAGCTACCTAAAAATGTTATAATTGGTTAAAATTTACTGTTAGATAATTTATTTTTTGAAACTTGAGCTCCTTTATTAATAGATTACATTAAATCTAAAATTACAACATCCCTATACAGTTAACCTATGCAGCAACTTTTTACGCTAACAAATTCCAGCTTGTCTTTAAAGAATAAAACTTTATTCTTTCTAACTATTCTTCTTGGTGCATCTGTATTTGCCCAAGAGAAAAGTAAAAATTCAAACAAAGAAATATCAAGATCATTTTACATTACCGCCAACACCGGAATGGATGATACTAACATTTCTCAAGACATTCTAAAACAAATGAACAAAGCTTCTCAAGAAGATAAGGAAGCTACCGCACTTATTGTTGGAAATGTGACCAGAAAAGATGGTTATCCTAATGATGACGATAAACGTAAAAAGGAAGAACAATTCCTTCAAAAACGACTTTTAGATCCTTTAAAAGGATTTAATGGAAGTATCATATTTACTCCTGGAGAAAATGAATGGAACAAAAAAGGTCATAATGCCTTGGATGATCTGGAATCTTTTCTTCAAGATAATAGTAAAGCCAAATTCTGGCCAAATGATGGATGTGCTTTAGAGAGTGAAAGTATCAATGATGATATCGCTATTATAATGATAGATTCTCAATGGTTTTTAGAAGATTGGGACAACTATCCATATATTAACAACAAATGTGACATTAAAACTAGAGAACAGTTTTTCATAGAATTTAGAGATGAATTAAAAGATAGTCAAGGTAAAACAGTTATTGTTGCTATACATGACCCAATTCTTACCAACACCAAATTTGGTTTTGTAAATAAAATTGGAGGGTTTTCATCTCAGACCTTTCATAACGAACAACAAAGACAATTACATGATAGATTAGAAGCAACTGCAAGAGAATTTGAAGATGTGATCTTTGTTTCAGGTAATGACAGAAACCTTCAATATTTAGATCATCATGAAGTACCACAAATTATAAGTGGAGCGGCTACAAAAACTCAAAATGCAAAAATTCATAAAGAAGGACATTTTGCTTCAGATGAAAATGGATTTGCAAAACTTACCATTTTTAAAGATGGTAGTTCTGTAGTAGAATTTTATTCTGTTTCTGGAACCAGTTCAAAATTATTATTTTCAAAAGAGATCAAAAGACAACGCACAAGATTACAAGATGTGAGTTATGAGCCAAGATCGAATTATAGCGACACTTATGATGCTTCTGTTTATACTGATAAGGAAACCGATAAAACCGGATTATATAAATGGGTATGGGGAGATCATTATCGTGAAATTTATAGCAGAAAAATAGAAGCTCCGGTATTATTCTTAGAAGATCTTCCAGGAAATATGAAACCAATCTCTGAAGGTGGGGGACATCAATCCAGATCTTTAAGACTTATTAATGATAATAAAAATGAATATACCTTAAGAGCACTTAAAAAGAGCGCTGTAAGATTTATTCAAAGCAGTATTAAAACTCACTATGTAGGAGATTATCTTCAAAATACGGTTGCGGAAAGAATAGTTCAAGATTATTATACTACTTCTCATCCTTATGCCCCTTTTGCGGTAAATGATCTTTCTAAAGACTTAGATATTTTACATGCAAATCCGAAGATTTATTATGTTCCAAAACAAAAAGGACTTGGAGTTTTTAATGATGAATATGGAGATGAACTATATATGTTGGAAGAGCATGTTGGTGATGAAAATAAAGAATTTGAAATTTTCGGGAATCCAGATGATATTTTAAGTACTTCAGATTTTTTAGAAGAAATTCAAGAATCTAAAGATGCTTATGTCGATGAGGATGCTTATATAAAAGCTAGACTTTTTGATATGCTTATTGGTGATTGGGACAGACATTATGACCAATGGAGATGGGCAGAATATGAGCAGGAAGATGGTAGAAAAATGTACGAACCAATTCCTAGAGATAGAGATCAGGCATTTTCAAAATATGACGGACCAATAATATCATTGATAAAATTGGGAGTTCCTATTTTTAGAGCAATGCAAACCTATGAGAAACCACTTACCAATGTGAAATGGTTCAACTTTGCTGCATATACCCTAGATAATGCATTAATTACCCACTCTACTTGGAAAGATTGGGAAGATCAGGTTAGTTATATTCAAAACAACTTATCTGATGCTCAAATAGAGGCAGCTTTTAATAAATTACCGGAAGATGTTAAAGATCAAAGTATTGAAGACATTAAAAGACTTTTAAAGGAAAGAAGAGATAATTTGAAGTCGGTGGCACAGGAATATTACAATTACCTGAATGAATTTGATGTTATAACCGGAACCGAAAAAGATGATAAATTTCTTATTACTCGCAAAAAAGGTGGAGAAACAGAAGTTTCAATTTCTAGAAAAGACGAAGTTGTATTTAATAACACCTACAACGCTAAAGATACCAAAGAGATCTGGATCTATGGATTAGATGGAGACGACGAATTCAAAATTGAAGGAAAAGGAAATAATCTTATAAAGCTTAAAGTTTTAGGAGGTGAAGAACATGATATCTACGATTTTGAAAACACTCGAAAAGCCAAGGTGTATGACTATAAGAGTAAAAATAATACCATTAAGAATTCCGGAACGCATAAATGGCTTACAGATTCTTATGAGATAAATAATTACGATTATACCAATAGAAAATATACTGAAAATAAGGTTTTTCCAAGTTTAGGTTATAGTACAGACGCCGGATTAAAAGCAGGATTGTCTGACACTTTTACCACTTATGGGCTTGCCAAGAATCCATTTACTACACAACAAAAAGTAACGGTAAACTACTATTTTGCTACTCAAGGTTGGGAGTTTAAATACAATGGAGAGTTCGCTCACATATTTTATAACTGGAACTTTGGATTGGATGCACTTTATACCAGCCCTAATTTCACCCTGAATTACTTTGGAAGAGGAAATGGAACTACTTATGACGATAGTGATGTAGCTTTAGACTACAATCGTGTGAACATTGAGCAGTGGCGATTTGCACCATCACTTATTTATAGAGATAAAAGAGGGAGCAAGTTCGAGATCAAACCAATGATTGAAGGTATGGAAGTGTCTAATAATGAAGATCGCTTTATAACAGAACAATTTCCTGTTCCAAATGATATTTATGACGAACAATTGTACGCAGGTGGAGAGGTAAGCTATCAATATTTAAATAAAGAGAACAACCCGGCGTTCCCAAATGCAGGAATGCAATTTGATATTACAACAGGTTATAAAGCCAACATAGATGATCACAATAACCAATTTGGATATGTAAAACCATCCATTTCTATAGATTATCCAATTCATCCAAGTGGAGTGGCTGTTTTAGCAACTAAAATTGGAAGTGAATTTATTCTTGGTGATAATTATGAATTTTATCACGCAGCAACTTTAGGTGGAAATAATAGCCTTAGAGCCTACAGAAATGAAAGATTTAATGGAAAGACCGCTTTCTACCAAAGCACAGATCTACGTGTAGGATTTGCAAAATTCAAAACTAACTTTATTCCAATTAGATTGGGTGCTACTTTAGGATATGACTATGGTAGAGTTTGGGATGATACCAATGATTCCAGCCAATGGCACAATAGCTACGGAGGATCTTTATTTGTGAATGGATTTAGTGCCTTTACCGGTAATGTTGGATATTATACCAATAAAGAAGGAAGCAGAATAATTTTTACATTCGGATTTAAATTCTAAGAAATATATTGATTAGAATCTGTCTGAATTCAATTTAAATATAAGAATGATGAGCAGAAACGTATCAGAACAATTACTTGACATTTTAGTGAATGAAGGGGTAAGCCATATCTATGGAGTTACCGGAGATGCTTTAAACTTTCTGGTCAAGGCTATAGAAGAGAGAGATGATGTAGATTGGATAGGCATGAAACACGAAGAGAATGCCTCTTTTGCAGCCTTCGGACAAAGTATTACAAGTAAAAAATTGGCTGTATGCGCAGGAACTGTTGGGCCTGGTGCGCTTCATCTTATCAACGGACTTTATAACGCGAAAAAAGAAAGAACTCCCGTAATTGCAATTACAGGACAAGTTCCACAAAGACAACAGGGAACCAACTTTTTTCAGGAAGTAGATCTGGAGAAAGTTTTTGCCGATGTTTGTGAATATCAAGCAATTATTAGAACTCCAGAAGAAGCTCCAATGGTAATGCAAAGAGCCATTCAAATTGCAGTTTCTCACAACACTGTTTGCCGTATTGAAATTGCCGCGAATATTGCTGAAATGGATGCGGAAAGTGAAGAGTTTATCCACCCAATATTTCATTCAGATGCGACTTTAATTCCTGGAAACAATTCTGTTCAAGCTGCTGCAAATGCAATTAATGAAGCTAAGAATATAGGAATTTTAGCCGGAGATGGTTGTAGACTGGCTCGAGAAGAAGTACTGGAATTATCCAGAAAACTGAAAGCTCCAATTACTCATACTATACGTGCTTGTGATATTTTTGATCACGATACCGAAAATGTGGTTGGTCTCACCGGTTTAATAGGAAATCCTTCTGGTTATAATGCTGTAATGAAATGTGATCTGCTTTTAATGCTCGCCACAGATTTTCCATATATAGACTTCCTTCCACATACCACAAAAACAATTCAGGTTGATATTCGAGAAGAGAATATTGGTAATAGAACATCTGTAGATATTGGTGTTCATGGCGATGTAAAAGAATTTGCAACTCAACTTCTATCTAAAGTAGAAACCAAAACCGACGATGATTTTCTTTCTGCGCTCACCAAAAACTTTAAAAAATGGAGAGAGAACATGAAAGAGGAAGCTTCGGTTTCTAGAGACAATAAACCTCTGCATCCGCAAATATTTGCAGATATGGTGAACACTCACGCTTCAAATTCCGCAATCTTCACCATAGAAACAGGAACCTCAGCAATTTGGGCAGCACATCATATTTCCTTTCATTCAAATAGAAGAATTATAGGTTCCTTTAATCACGGTTCTATGGCAGTTGGATTACCATCAGCTATAGGGGCACAATTTGCAAATCCAGAAAAAGAAGTTTGGGCATTATCCGGAGATGGCGCATTTAATATGGCAATGCAGGACTTTATAACCGCTGTAAAATATAAACTTCCTATCAAAGTACTTATCTTCAATAATTCTGAATTAAGCTTTGTAAAACTGGAAATGGAAGAAGCTGGTTTAGAACCTGCGCTAGACGCTCTTCATGAAACAAATGTCAATTTTGCTGAATATGCGAAACTTTGCGGCGGCGATGGAGAAAGAGTTGAAAATGTGGAAGACATAGAAAACGCAATTTTAAGGGCTAAAAATAGCAAATTGCCATTCATTATAGATGCAGTTGTAAGCAGCGGAGAGCTTTCTCTTCCACCTCATATCGGTTTTAAAGAAATCATAGGTTTTGGTTCTTCAAAAGTAAAAGAAGGTGCTCAAGCCGTTACCGGAGATAAAGATCAATGGGAAAATTTAAGAAAAGAACTAAAGGCTTATTTTGACTAATAATTCTGAAAACTTTTCTTCTTAAAAACATACATACATGAAATTCGACGCGATTATTATAGGTACCGGACAAGCAGGAGTTCCATTAGCTGCTAGTTTGGCAAAGAACAATTTAAAGGTTGCCATAATAGAAAAAGGCAACGCAGGTGGAACCTGCGTAAATACAGGTTGTACTCCAACAAAAAGTTATGTAGCAAGTGCCAGAAGAGCTTATGTTGCTAAGAATAGTGATGACTTGGGAGTGAGCATAAAAGGAGAAGTTGTGGTAGATCTTAAAAAGATTAAAAGCAGAAAGGAGAAGCTCATTCAAGATTCTAGAGATGGCATAAATAAAATGCTGAAGGAAAATGATAAAATTAGCCTTATAAAAGGAACTGCAAAATTTGTAGATGATAATACTGTTGAAGTTGACGGAAAGAAATACACTGCAGATAAAATCTATATAAATGTTGGTGGTAGACCTAGAATTCCAGATGGATTTGAAGATGTAAACTATTTGACTAACGAAAGCATCTTACAACTTGAAGAAGTACCGGAACATCTAATTATTGTTGGTGGTGGATATATAGGACTTGAATTCGGGCAGATGTTTCGAAGATTTGGAAGTAAAGTAACCATTTTAGATAGTGGTTCTAACTTATTGAAGCATGAAGATGAAGATATAGCAGAAGGCATAACTGAAGTTTTTAAGAATGAAGGAATACATCTTCAGCTTAATTCCAAATGCATCAGCGCGAAAAATGTGGGAAATCAAATAGAGGTCACACATGATTGTAAAGAAAATAGCAAATCCATAAAAGGATCTCATGTATTAATAGCAACCGGAAGAGTTCCAAACACCGATAAATTAAGCCTAGAGAATACTGGGGTGGAAACTAATGACAAAGGTTACATAAAAGTAAATGATGCTTTAAAAACAAGCGTAGATCATATTTGGGCGCTAGGAGATTGTAATGGAGAAGGTGGATTTACTCATACTGCTTATAACGACTTTCAAATTGTGAATTCTCATCTCTTTGAAGATAAGAAACGCAACTTATCTGATAGATATTTATGTTATGCTGCATTTATTGACCCTGCTGTAGCGAGAGTTGGAATGAATGAAAAAGAGATAAAAGATAAAGGCATCAAAGCGAAAGTTGCTTCTATGCCAATGAGTAATATTGCCCGCGCAAAAGAGATGGGGGAAACTCAGGGGAAACTTAAGGTCTTTATAGATGCTAATACAGATAAAATTCTAGGAGCTACCTTCTTAGGTGCCAGAGCAGATGAATATATTCATACAATTATAGATGTAATGTACGCTGATGCTCCTTATACCGTTATAAGAGATGCTGTACATATACATCCAACTGTAAGTGAATTAATTCCTACTATGTTAGAAAGTCCTGAAGATCTTGATTAAGAACCTAACTTTCTTGATAGCTCTTTAATAGAGTTAACTGAAAGGTCTGGAGAATCTGCCAAAGGGTATAAAGATTTTCCAGATCTATTTATAAAAGCCGTTCTTAAACCGGCTCTTTGTGCCCCAACAACATCCCATCCATGCGCTGCAATCAGCATAGCTTTTGAATTTTCAATCTTAAATTTATCGGTTACATAGTTATATGTTGAAGCTGCGGGTTTATATTTTTTAACCACTTCTACACTTAATATGTCATCAAAATAAGAAGTTAAACCTGCAAATTTTAACTGATCTATAGCTACACTAGGCTTCCCGTTGGTAAGAGCCACCATATTAAAACCATTTTGTTTTAGTTCTTTCAATCCTTCCTCCACATCTGCATGGGGAGGTAATTGAGTAATCTTACTTAGAATGCTCTTAATTTCTTGCTCAGAAAATTCTTTTTCAAATTTTATAGCATTCATTTTAAAAACAGCAGCTGCTATAGCACTAAAATCATTGTAATTATTGGTGAGTGTTTCAACTAGAGAATATTGAAGCAATTGAGGAAACCAAATATCGAAGGCATATTGATTGCCTAAAGCCGTATTAATAGAATGCTTTAGAGGTTCCATATCTAAGAGCGTTTCATTTACGTCAAAAATTAAGAGCTTTGGTTTCAACATTACACTAAAATTTAGTAGAATCTAAATGCACAAATTCAGTATTTATAATAGCTTTTTCCGGTGTTTTCTTCTGAATTTTATTCACCCTATCTATTAATAAAGTAGCTGCCTTCTCTCCTATTTCTCTTGGATGTTGATCTACATAACTTATAGATGGCCATAGTAAAGGAGCAAAATCATCTGTCACGTAACCAATCATCTTTACATCTTCCGGAATTTTAAGTCCGTTTTCCTGAATGATTCTGGAAGAAAGCAAAGTACTCAAATAATCGAGTGTAATAATGGCTTCAAGCTTATCTTCTAAAAGTAATTTTTTAAGTTTTTGCTTTACAGTTGTTATATCTGTAGAGGCAATAGTATATTGTGTAGTAAACGGCAAATTAAGATCATTACAAGCATCTAGATATCCTTGAATTCTCAATTTCCCCAATCCGATGTCTCCTAGGGCTGAAACCAATCCTATCTTTTGCAGGTTTTTAGAGTGTAAAAATTTCACAGCATCATAAATACTTCCCTTATCATTTACTCCCACTTTATCCAGATCCAAATCAATATTTATCCTATCAAATAGAACGGTTGGTATCTCGTATTCATTCAACCTATGTAAATGTTCAAAATTCTCCTCTTTCTGTGTTTCTTCAGAAACTGAAATCAACAAGCCATCTACCAACCCATTAGAGATGAGTTCTGTTATTTGCTGCTCTAATTTTAAAGATTCATTAGAGATATAGGTAATTACCTGAAAGCCGAGTTTTCGAGCTTCAATTTCAATTCCACCTAAAACCTTGGCAAAAAAAGTATTGGAAATATTGGGTACAATAACTGCGATATTTCCTGTACGATTTCGCTTTAAATTTACGGCTGTAGGGTTTGGTCTATAATTATGAAGCGCAGCCAATTCTTTAACTCTTTGAACGGTTTTTGGACTTATTTCTGAACTGTCATTCAATGCTTTAGATACGGTAGAGACAGATACATTTAATAGTTTAGCCAGCTCCTTTAGGGTGATTTTAGATCTCATAAACAGCAAAAAAATTAGATAAGCGTTAAAATTAAAGAACTAAGCCTTAAAAAGTTTAGTAATGTTAGTCTTTTTTGAATTTAATAACATAAAAAATCCCTCACAGATAAATCTATGAGGGATCATTTTTTTTCTTTTCAGCAATTTTATCTCAATGGTCGAAATTCAAATTTTTGGCCTCCAACAGAGATACCGGCCATTGCACCAGCTTTAGGCATAGTTGCAACACCAACTCCATCAACAAAACTTATTTCACGAGATGCTCCTTGTTGAATAATTACAGCAGAGGCATTACCTGATAAGCTATAAGTTCCTTTTTTGAAATTATTTAAAGCAGCTTCAGTTTGAAAGAAAAGAACTTCAATAAATGCTTTCCCTCCAGCCTGAAGTCCTATATCCACTTGCTTCATATCAGAATATCCAACTAGAGTTCCTTTTTCATAAACAGTTCCATTACCTGAAGCACCACCTACAATGTAGGCTCCTTTTCCCGCATTAGGAAAAATTGCATATCCTGCAGAAGTTGAAAATAACTCTTGGATATTTTGGTGTCCATTAGAAATGGTAGCTTTTGCTTTCACAGAATCTGAAACAAGCTGATCTTCACTTAGCTTAGTTGCTCCACAACTTGCCATAATAAGTAATAAAACAAAAGCAGAGATTGGTTTAAAAATTAAATTTTTAGCTTTCATAAATGAATTATTTTTGGTTGAATTTATACTAGCAAAGATATTAAAGAGCTATAGACTCTACAGTGTTATTGTCTTATACTTAACATATTGTGAAAATATTTTGTTAAAATACGCGCTTGTAAGAATGAGCATATTAAGAAAATTAACAAGCTTTATAGTGGCCTCGCCAAGAATCGAACCACTTCCCCTGACGTCTTATTCTATGGGGATTTATCAATTCTTCAATAAAAGTGTTGACGATCTGTGAACTTTTATAATCGATTTGAACATTCATCTTTACAAAGATAACCAAATGATACAAATAAAATTAGGACACCTAAAAAACCTACTGAGATGGTTATAGAGATAAGTGCATTAATACCTTTTACCTCTTTTTCAAATAGAAATAGTTAATTAAACTTTATTCTATTTCTATAATTACTCAAGTAATAAATAAACATAAGAATGCTAAGAAAGAAAACTTGTGATATAACACTTTCTAACGTACGGTATATACCCAATCAATCTGCCTTAGTAAATTAAAACCTTACTTCTAAAAGCAATATTATGAGTTAAAAACCTTAACCGATTGTGAATATTTTTATTCCATTTATATCTAAGTGCTTGGTATATTTTTCATTATTTCCACCTCATCTTTTGCAATCTTACGGCATTAAGAATCGCTAAAATTGCTACTCCAACATCAGCAAAAACTGCTTCCCACATAGTTGCCATACCTACTGCTCCCAAAATTAAAATTACAGCTTTTACGCCAAAAGCTAAACCAATATTTTGCCAAACGATACGGCGTGTGGAACGACCTATTTTAATAGCCTTAGCTATTTTGCTAGGTTGATCGGTTTGTATAATAACGTCTGCCGTTTCAATGGCTACATCACTACCAAGACCACCCATGGCAATCCCTATATCGCTTGCTGCCAACACAGGTGCATCATTGATACCATCGCCAATAAAAGCAACTTTATTGTCGTTTTCGGACATCAGTTTTTCAACTTCAGCTAATTTATCTTCTGGCAACAAACCACCTTTAGCCCAATCTACTCCCAATCCTTTCGCGATTTGTTGTGTAATGGAATCCTTGTCTCCAGAAAGCATTATAATTTTTGAAATTCCTGCTTCGCGAATTTGCTTAATAGCCTGGTGTGCATCGTCTTTTAATTCATCGGCTATAATCACATAACCAGAAAATTTACCATCAATGGAAACCAACACAATTGATTCCACAATGTCATCGGTTGCAGATGGAACTTCAATATTGTTTGAAGTCATCAAAGGTTTATTTCCAACTAAAACGGTTTTACCATTCACAGTTCCTCTCAATCCTTTTCCTGCAATTTCTGAAACATTGGTAGCCTCAAAATCTTTACCTTCAGCTTTATATTCCATAATAGCCTTGGCAATTGGATGTGTAGATTGTTCTTCCATTGCCATGAGGTATTTCATAAATTCGGCTTCTTCCAAATCAATAGATCTTATTTCTTTGATTTTAAATACACCTTTCGTCACAGTTCCTGTTTTATCCATCACTACAGTTGTAACTTTGGTCATTTCATCTAAAAAGGAAGCTCCTTTAAATAAAATACCATTTTTGGAAGCTGCTCCCAATCCACCGAAATAACCCAAAGGAATAGAGATAACCAAGGCACAAGGACAAGAAATAACCAAGAAAATTAAAGCTCTATACAACCAATCCTGGAATATATAATCATCTACAAAAAAGTAAGGTAAGAAGGTTAATGCTATTGCAAGAAATACGACAATTGGCGTGTAAACCCTCGCAAATTTCCTGATAAACAATTCGGTTTTTGATTTCCTTGCCGTGGCGTTCTGTACCATATCGAGAATTCGGGCAATAGAGCTATCCTTAAATTCCTTTGTAGTTTCGATTTCAATTACCCCTTCGAGATTAATGCTTCCCGCAAATACTTTTTCACCTTTTGCAATGGTATCTGGTTTGCTTTCACCTGTTAAGGCCGCTGTATTAAATGAACCTTTTTCAGAAAGTAAAATTCCGTCCAATGGGATTTTTTCACCCACGCGGACTTGCACTTTTTCGCCAATGACAACAGATTCAGGATTAACCAAAATATAATTATTGTTGCGATAAACCAAGGCTTCATCTGGACGTACATCTAACAATGCTTTAATATTGGATTTTGCCCTGTTAACAGCTGCATTTTGAAACAATTCACCTACAGCATAAAATAGCATTACCGCAACTCCTTCGGGATATTGACCAATTGCAAACGCACCAATTGTGGCGATAGACATCAACAAAAACTCAGTAAAGAAATCTCCATTTTTAATGCTATTCCAACCTTCCTTTATTACAGGAAAACCTACTGGTAGGTAAGCGACTGCATACCAACCGATACGCACCCAATCCATGAAAAATGCTATATCGAAGTAGTCTAATGCAATTCCAATAATCAACATTACGAAGCTGAAAGTGGCGGGTAGATATGCTTTAAAATTTATTTTTTCTGTGCCGTGTGAATGGCCATCATCGTGGTTATGTTCGCCAGAATGTTTCTGGGTATCGATATCCCTTAGATTTTGTTTTTTCTTCATCTTGATTTTATTATTCCAAACCTTGATAGGGTTTATATTCTTTATCCCCGAACTCTTGTTCTATTTGCAGGGTGGTATGGGTTATTTCAAATTTATCGTGCAATTGTTCCCTGATATCATATAAAAATTGATCCTCGTGCCCATCGGGAACGACCAAATGGGTAGAAAGTGCGGTTTCGGTAGTGCTCATCGCCCAGATATGCAGATCGTGTACTTCTTCGACCCCTTCAATATTCATTAAATATTTTTCCACTTCATCGATGTCAATATTTTTGGGAACGGCATCAATGGCTATTTTTACGGAATCCCTCAAAAGTCCCCAGGCACTATATAAAATGACCAGTACAATGACCAAACTAAGCGCAGGGTCTATCCACGTTAATCCTGTGTATTTAATGGCAAGTCCGCCAAGAAGCACTCCTAAAGTTACCCCGGCATCGGCGGACATATGTAAAAATGCGCCGCGTATGTTCAAATCGCCTTTTGAACCTTTCCAAAAAAGGAAAGCCGTACCGGTGTTTACCACCAAACCAATAGCCGCCACAATCATTACGATATTCCCGGAAATTTCAGTAGGGTTCTGAAATTTTCGGATGGCATCCCAAGCGATCAGGCCCGCAGCCGCAATAATAATCAGGCCATTGATCATTGAGGCGAGAATGGTCGTTTTTCGTAAACCATACGTATAGCGTTTTGAGGGTCTTTTTGTAGCTATTTTTATTGCCGCCCAAGCTAGGATCAGACTAAATACATCGCTTGCATTGTGGCCTGCATCCGCCAAGAGTGCGGAAGAATTTGCCACAAATCCGTAGTAGAGTTCTACTGCTACATAAATAGTGTTCAAGGCTATGCCTATACCAAAAGCCTTTCCGTAGTTCTGTGAACCGTGTGAATGATCGTGTGCCAAAATTATCTATTTTATTTTTTTATCCATTGTTTAGCTGTTTCCCTATTTTCCAAATCAAAATAGTTGATCTCCGCGTTGGTAAACGGTTTCATAAATTGGGCAATCCAATCCTGCCATTTTTTTTCACCCACCATCGCTATTTTTTCATAATCTTTTGCGTGGGCCGTGTCCATTTTCAGGTCCTCCCATAAACCGGGAAAATCCCAGCCTGTAAAATCTTCCATTTCAAAATACCAACAAACCTTCATTCCCTTGTCCAGTATGGCGTGGATAAGCGGATGGATTTTTTCTATGTCCTCTTTTCCCAATTTGCCCGTTGCTTTTGTTGCAATAATATTTTTTTCTTCCAACTCGATTATATGTAACATTTTGTTTAGGTTTTAAGTGATTATTATCCTTCTAAATCGTAAAACCATTCCTCAGCTTTTACAATAGCCTCGGCGATAGCTTCTTTTTGCGTATAACTTTCCTTTAACATCAGTTGCTTGGCAATTTCCAGTGCCTTTTTCCTATCAGGAGGACTAAGGGAACCTAGGTCAGTTTTAAAATCTTCGAACATCGAGTCCATCTTATTACGTTATTATTTAGAACGATATGATTAAATTTCATTTTTTCCACCTCCGTTTTAAAATCAGATTTATATTTATTTACTTCATATTCATTCGGGAGTGTTTATCGCCGATTTCATCAACCTCCTGGCAGCAGCATAAACAACAAAAAGCCTCCGAAGAAAGCGGCGGTCAACCAAATGTTTTGCTCACTTTCGTGGGCCTCTACCAACAATTCTTCGGTAACCAAATACAATAAGGCCGCCAATCCAAAGGCCAAAATGATTTCCAGAAAACCTGTCGAAACTCCCGCTAATAAGGCAGCACTCAACAAGGTGCTTCCAAAAACCAGAATGGATAACCCAAGTATGGTAACGATTATTTTTTTGCGGTTGATATTAGAATTTCCCAAAGTGATGGAGGTGGCCATCCCCAATGCAAGCAGTTCCACAGAAATTGCCACCGCTAAAAAAATCCCGGTCTCTTGATTGGTAACGAAACCAATGCCCATAAGCACCCCGTCGATTAACAAGTCAATCGCGATGACAAGTACAAAGACTGTGGGAAACCCGGTTTTGTTCTTTTGCTCTTTTTTGGGTTCTAAAAAATAGCGTATCCCCAGCATTAAAAGTACACCAGCCCCAAAACCAGTTGCAATTTCCAGTACATCGTGCTTAGCCATAATCTCTGGAAGAATTTCAACCGCAACCACAGAGAATATCACACCTGCAGCAAAGTGCAGGATAGCACTTCGTATTCGGGCGTTTGGTTTTTTTAAAATGGAAACAATTCCACCCAGCAATAGCGCAATGGGGGCAACAGCACCGTAAATCAAGACATTTGAATAATTTTCCATCGGTTTTTTGTTTATATCTGATTGATTTTTAACGCGATAACTTTAAATTTTTATAATCTGATTGATCCTTTTTTCGTTTTATGTTTTTGCTTTTCTACATTTTATGCACAGGCCTTTTATAACTAAATTCACATCGGTTATTTCATACTTATCCGGCAGGCTATCGGGATGTACTTTATTGGGCAAAGAGAACGTGTTGCCGCAATGGGTGCAATGAAAGTGCAGGTGAAGATCCAAACCTTTTTCATCGGAAAGCGCATATTTGGCGATTGCCGTTCCGTCATCTATTTGATGTACTATTCCCTTTTCTTGAAATAGTTTTATGGTTCTAAAAATTGTTGTCCTGTCCGCAGTTTTATTATCATCGTTTTTTTTGATGAAAGCCTTTTCCATACCTTTTAATGTTACGGCATAGACCTTTCTTTTGAGGTGTTTGTAAATAGTTAACCTCATTTTCGTAGGCCTAATTCCCCTATCAACAAGTATTTTTTCAACTTTGGTCATTTTTAAAAAATTAAACGGCACGACATTTTTCGCATATTCCTTTAACCACCAAATTAACATTTTCGGCCATATATCCTTCCGGTAGATTGATATGGGGTATTTTATGATCGGTCAAACAAACGGTTTCATCACAATTGGTACAATGAAAATGAATGTGCAGATCCTGATCAATTTCACAATTACATCCGGTTTCACATAGCGCATATTTTGGTATTCCCGTTCCATCATCTATTTGATGTACGATTCCGCTCGTTTCAAAAGTCTTAATGGTACGGGATAATGTGGCACGATCAGCCTTTACAAAGGCATTTTCGATCTCGGTCAATGCTACGGCTCTTTCTTTTTTGGCCATAAACTTGTAGATAAGAATACGCATTGCTGTGGGTTGCACCTTATGATCATTTAAAAGTTTTTCGATATCGCTCATCTTGACTGGGTTTTATTTCTGGGGTTGCTTTATGGATTTTCCAGTTTTGATTTGAAAGGCGTCCTCTACATTACTTAAATAAATAATCCCATCGCCAGGGGTCGGTGTTTTCCCGTTTTCTAAGATGATGTCTATTGCCGGTTCTGCTTCTTCATCCTGACACACCAGCTCTAGCTTAACCACCGGACTATCGGTTATATGAAAGTCTAAAGACGGGGAAGCCCCTTTGGCCTTGAACCTGCCCGTGCCTTCGCCTTGTGATAGCGTCATACTTTTAAATCCGGTATCGCTCAATGCCTCAATTACTTTTTGTACCCTGTTGGGCTTTATAAATGCTTTTATTTCTTTCATTTTATATAATTTTATTTGTTAAACTATCATATTTTAAAAAAAACCGGACTTACCAAACTCTTTACTAACCAATTGACAAACAGTATTTGGCAAGCCCGGCATAATTTATTTTCCCTATCGGGAAGCCTTGTGTTGTTCCCCCCTATTGTCTCCGACGAGGAGGTACGACGAGAGGAAGACACAGTTAGGG